>Ga0315284_10003581_pt1 | contig 22108 bp, 26 predicted proteins | sample YL17G09_16_MG_FD_203696 | JGI IMG/M metagenome (GOLD analysis project Ga0315284, IMG submission 203696) | Sediment microbial communities from Yellowstone Lake, YNP, Wyoming, USA - YL17G09_16 | ecosystem: Environmental > Aquatic > Freshwater > Lake > Sediment | place: USA: Wyoming | collected... | reverse complement strand
GGTAATTTCTGTTTGCTCAGAAAATTGCGACTCACATCTCCTGAAGCTTATTTTAAGAAGTTGGAGGAGCTTAGCCACATAGTCCCAGAGAAAACCCGCGGCTCGACAGGACAGTACACGTTTATCTGTTTTGAGAACGGCTGTAGGAAGGGTCGTGGGAGACCCGCTAGCTGGTACAATTCTTTACAGGACGCTAGGGATCAAGCCGCGGCTCGACAGGCTACCAATCAAGCAAAGGGCAAAGTTGTCATTTGCTATATTCTTGATGGAGAAGGTAGAATTTTCGATGTCGGCTCCGGGTCTGAAACGCCTATTATCCCAGCTCCGAAAGATCTTCTTAACAAGATTGTAGTAAACTGTGGGGCTTTCTTTGCTATTACCACTTCAGAGGATGAAGCCATCAAAAAGATGGAGGAGTTTTACCATCAGTGTGGTGGGCTGTGTGACTGCACCGCTACGCGCTATGACATCATTGATGGGGTTGTAACAGGGGTTGTCATTGCTGGAAAAGGCACTGGCGCGCCCCAAGTCACGAAATCTCCTAAGAATAAGTATAAGTTATCAGATAAGCCATATTCCATATGGAAGAATTTGCAGCTAACAGATCCTTATATGGTTATGAAAGAGCAACTAGGGTTTGATAATTGGAAAGATGCGCAAGATTACTTAGTGCAGTCGCATGATGCTGGGATCCCGTTGTTCACTAAAGTTCAGCCAGAAGAGTCTAGCAAGTCTATTACTTTTTGGTGTGACCCTAACTTTGAGATTAAGTACATACGGCAGAATAAAGACGAAGAATTTGTCCATGTTGGAAGTGATTCGGTTGAGCTTGCTGTAGCGGCTGCTCATAAGATAGAAAAACTAGGTTCAAACGGGCCAGCGATCTTCTTGAAAGGACTCCCGGCTAGATGCTATTTCTTCTCAGATCATGAGTTTAAAAATATAATTTCTGTTAAGGGAGAACCCCTCTCTGCTAACACTACCGCAGAAGTTAAGGACGCTCTTAAAAAGTTGGCCTCTAAACATGAGCAGGTTTATGTTTACGATGCCCGCGGTAAGCTTAAGCGTTTTTTAAAGCTTAGTACAACTTAAGAATAGCTTCTTGCCGGGTCGCGGATTCCAAATCTTGAACGCTCTTATTCATGGTGATATGATATCTTATCACCATGAATAAAAATGTACAGACACTTGCCCAGTTATACGATGCTGCTAACAAGCAACTCGCTTTTGTCTTCGAAAGAAATCAGCGAATGTCAAATAGCTCCCAAACCCCCAACACCCCCCAAACCGCTCTTTCCGATCCCCTGATTCAAGAACAGATTAGAATGATTGGCGAAATAGGAAGAGCTTTGCTGGTTGTTCATCAGATCGAATCCGCGCGGGATAAGCCCCCTACTCCGGGACAGTCTAGCGCCAGCGCGGGAATTCCTGCTACTCCCCTACAACCCCCGACCCCTAGAGTCAGACCGGCGGATAATATATGAAAATTGAGCACGGACTTCAAAGTCTGCAGTATCAGTGCGCCATTCAGTATGATGTTGCGAAAGACACCTGGGATCCGCCCCTCGAAATTCTTAAAAAACTTTCTTTTGGGCAGGATTTTTCGGCCATTTATCAAATTTATCGCTTGCGAAGAGATTTTATCTGGGGGCTAATAATTGACAGCGATTATCACCGCCCTCTGGTCGAACTCAAAATCCAAAATATGGTCCCCTCATTGACCTATCCAGAATTTTTATTTGAGGCAAGCTGCTTTCCCTCTAAATTAGACGCCTCTCATAGAAAAGACCTGGTGGAGTGTCTCGAAACGCTAGCTAAGAATGATGAGTTCACTGCGTGGTGGGAGACGGATACTCGGGGGCCACTTAAACAGCCAACTCGACTCAAAAAGCAGATCCTTAAAGATTTAGCCGCGCTACCTTTGTATCAAAAAGAAAACGATTTGCAGCTCGATGACTGCGGCGTCACGCTATCTGACGCGCTCAGCTTTTTTAAGCTAACTCGGGAAAATGTGGAGAACGAGTTTAAAAATCGGCTTCGGGAGCTTCAGCTTCAATATCATCCCGATAAGAATAGCGGTAAAGATGACGACTTCAAATATCTACAGAAATGCAAAGATACTCTAGTCGAGTATTTAATGGATGTAGACCTGGATCAAGATGGTTAATAATTACTATCAAATACTAGGGGTTCATCCTACTGTCAGCCAAGACGCCCTTAAAAAGGCGTATCGACAATTGGCTCATAAGTATCATCCTGATGCAAATCCTAATGACTCCACTGCGGAGGCTAAATTTAAAGAAATGCAGGGGGCTTATGATACTCTAAAAGATCCCGATAAGCGCGCCGCTTATGATGCGTCTTTCACATCTGCGAGAGTAGATGATGAATTTTTTTCTTTTTTCAAAGGACAGACACCCGCTGCAGCAATCGTAAAGCTTAGTTTTACAGAACCCCTCCGCGCGTGTAAGAAAACCTTTTCCTATCAAAGAAAGATAAATTGCAAGAAATGCTCCGGTTCAGGAGTGTTGCAGTTTTCAACTCTTCCTTGTTCTGGATGTCAGGGCTCTGGGCGGTCGCGAGTGAGCGCTAATTTTATTTTTTCCTCCGCTTTTTCTGTGGTTTGTAAAGATTGTAAAGGACAGGGTTTTGGTCCCTCGGTGTTCTGCGAGGTTTGTAACTCTACTGGCAGCCTTGCGGAGAGTCAAGAAGTTACAGTCACTCTTCCCGCTGGGGTGATGTCGGGACAGGCATTTCGTTGTTTTGGGCAAGGGCATCAAAACAATCGAGGGACTTTCGACGATTTGATGGTGCATGTTCAGGTAGAGACCCATCCTCACTTGTCCCGTCAGGGGGCTCAAGTCCTTAGCTGCGTTCCACTTTATTATTCGCAGATCGTTCTAGGCGCTGCCGTTGAGGTAGAAAGCATTTGGGGGGATAAGTTAAGCGTTAATATCCCTCCAGGATTTGATTATCGAACATCTATGCGTTTAATGGGCAAAGGTTTTCCTAAGCTCACAGGTTTAGAGAACTTGGAAATGGGGGACCACATTCTAGAATTCGAAATTCGGATCCCATCTCCTATTTCAGAGAGACATCGGGATTTATTAAATCAGCTACTCCAAGAGGAAAATCGTGTCTAGATTTCGGATTCGTCGTGAGGAAGTTAACCCCATCTCCTGCACTACTGGTGAGGTCGAAGGTTTGCAATGGAAGGGCATTGTTTTTAAATGGGATCACAACGAGAAAGATGAAGATTTCTACGTTGTGAATGGAAAATTCATCGGGGTTCGTCCCGGTTTTGTTTATGATCAGCTAATCATAATTAGTAACCCGGCTAAACCTTACTACTATCTCCTTACGGGTAAAGGGGATCGAGTGACTTTCATCAAGTTGTTAGATGTTTGACTCTTGCACTTCTTTAAAAGACCGGTATCTTAATCTTAAGAAGAGAACTTTATGCCCAAAGAAATGCGATTTAATGACGAAGCCCGGAAAGCCATTAGAGAAGGGGTGCGTAAGCTCGCACTGGCAGTTAAGACTACCCTTGGCCCGACTGGGAAAAATGTCGTTATCAAAAAAGGGACAAGCAGTCCTATAATCACTAAGGACGGCGTTACGGTCGCACGAGAAGTATCTCTGGTCGATCCTTTTGAGAATCTTGGGGCAGAACTTCTCCGAGAAGTTGCTAGCAAAACCTGTGATGTAGCAGGCGACGGCACTACTACCGCTACGGTCCTGGCAGAGGCGATCTTGGAGGAAGGGATCAAATTACTGGCGGCTGGGGCCAATCCCAGTGAATTAAAGCGCGGAATCGATCTCGCCGTTCAGACCGTCAACAAGCATTTAGATAGTATCTCTATGCCAGTTTCAACGCGGGAACAGATTGTCCAGGTGGGGACTATTTCTGCTAATAACGATTCTTCAATCGGTAACTTACTGGCTGATGTTGTTCAGAAGGTTGGTAAAGAAGGGGTTATAACTGTTGAACCAGCTTCTGGGGTAGAGACTTATGTCGAGTCCGTTGAAGGGCTCCAATTCGAAAAAGGGTATATTGCTTCTGGGTTCATCAACAACCCGGATACTGGTGAGGCAGTTTGGGAGAATCCAATGATTCTCCTCTATGATGGGAAAATTTCCGGAGTACGAGAAATCGTGGTTGGCAATAACTCTGGGCTTCTGGAACGTGCAGCAGCGTCTAATGTTCCGTTTTTGATTATCGCAGAAGACGTTGATGGGGATGCACTAACTACCATGGTTATGAATAGAATTCAGGGAGGTCTCAAGATTCTGGCAGTTCGGGCCCCAGGATTTGGAGATTCTCGGAAGGAGTATTTGGAGGACATTGCTAGCGTCACCGGCACCCGCGTTTTTTCGAGGCAGAGCGGTAATAATTTGAATACGATTCAACTCCAAGATTTGGGGGGCGCAGTCAAAGTGGTTGTTAATCGAGACAAAACTCTGATTGTGGGCGGGAAGGGGTCCAAAACCACAATTGGCGACCGGGTTAAAACTCTGCAGAAGCGGCTTGAGACCACCCCTTATGAGGGAGAAAAAGCTTCCCTTCGAGAAAGAATTGGAAAATTGACCGGAGGAGTGGCGGTCGTCAAGGTGGGGGCCGCTTCTGAAGTTGAGATGCGAGAGAAAAAGGATCGGGTTGAGGACGCTCTTTTTGCTACTCGCGCTGCTGTTCAGAGCGGTATTGTTCCGGGTGGTGGGGTGGCGCTGGTCCGGTGTATTCCTGCCGTCGCTAAACTAATTAGTACTTTGACGGGCGATCTAGCGTCAGGCGCTCAAATCATTCTTCGAACTCTATCCTCTCCCTTACGGCAGATTGTTGATAACGCGGGTCAGCAAGCTGGCTCTGGCGTGTTGGCTAAAGTAATGGAGTTAACCGGTAATCAAGGGTATAACGCTCGTTCAGGAGTTTATGAGGATCTCGTAACGGCTGGCGTTGTGGATCCTACCAAAGTAACCCGAAGTGCGCTCCAAAATGCCGCCAGTGTTGCAGGATTGATGCTGACAACCGATGTTTTGCTGGTAGAGATGCCAAGCGAAGTCAAAAAGTAAACATCTCAAAATAGATGCTGGCTTTTCCTTCCCGGGATACTGGATTAGCTTGTAGGTTAGCCGAGATCATCCCCCACATTCGATGTTTGCGTCCACTAAAGAAGCGTAGTTTAAAATCAACTGATACCGTGTTTAAGACTTGATCTGGCTTTTGGAGCCGATCAAGTCTTAAACCTATTTTAGGGGTCCATGATAGGCTACAGTTATCACAGGCAAAAATATTACCCCTAGGCATCATTGTTCTGATTTCTACAGAAGAGTTTTTAATTTGTCTAGGATCGATGCTATTGTTTCGAGTGTCGTAGACTCTCTCTAGAAAAAATCTCCATTCTCCCACATCGATTTTTCCATTATTGCCTAGGCACAAGCCTTGATAATCAAAAACGTTGATATCTTCTCCTACCGCCCGTTGATAGGTGGGCGCAGGGTTTAAATATTCAGTGTAACTCTTGCCCCATATCCCATTTTGGTAGCAATAGCTGTTATCTAACACTCTCTCTAACCATTGACTATACTCCGGTAGGTCTAGATTTCCGCGCTCCCATTTGTTCTGAAAATATTGATTCGCGTATCTGTTGCAGTAACCGATCCCTCTTTGCAATAAAACTCCTTGTAAACCGCAGTACCTAGTATTAAGGTTGTAAGGAGCCGTAGAGAGCACGTCTTGCAAACGATAAGGGTAGGAGGTATAATTTAGTTGCCAGTCGAAGCGCACATCAGGTTGATGTGTTGTCATTAGTTGTCGGTAATGATTTGTTTCTTCCGTTCGCACATCCGCGAAAAGTCGCCCTTGCCACAACAATGCCATAACCATTGCCGTGGCAAAAATGAATTTCTTCATATTTCACTAATATTCATTATATTGGTAAAAATATGAATCTTAATCTTTATTTGTATTCTGGCTGCCCGTGTCAAAATCGCCAACTTGTGAAAGGACCGCTAGATGCAGTGTCAGAAGTGTGATAAGAATGTTGCCGCTTTTGAGTTGACAATAAATAGTACTGTTGTTCGCATGTGCCATTCTTGTCTTCAAAAGATGATCCCCGCAGGAGCGGGTATTTCTACTTCTGACGTTTTTCATCAATTGCTAGGCGGAAGTTTCCTTCAGGGATCCCCCCTTAAAAGCGATCCTTGCCCTAAGTGCGGGGCAACTTGGCGGGATTTTATCGAGAAGAAGCGTTTAGGCTGCGCCTATGATTACTCTCATTTTGAAAAATCCCTAGCCCCCATTCTACTTCGGTATCATGGTAGCGCGCAGCACGTAGGGCATTTTCCAATAAAGTCAGTCTCTAAGGAAGAATGGTCCCGGCAGATGAAACTCGCGATTCAGTCTGAGGATTATGAGAAAGCCGCAGAAATTAGGGACATCCTCAAAAATTTAGGGGACTAATTTGCTAAAATTAGATTATGCGTCTTCAAAATCTTTTAAATATCGCCGCTCTCGTTACTCCTGAAGGTTGGGAGCGAGCGCTCCAAATAATTGATCAGACGCTTTTGGAGTTTGGTCTCCGTGCAGAAGAGCTAGCGACTCCTGAACAAATAGCTTATTACCATCGATTACATGGACATCGCGAAGCCGCGCACACGCGCCCTCGGCTCGAAGCTGCGTCTCGAAGTAATCCATTTGACCCTAAAGCGTTTAAAGATCACGGACTACACCCTGAATCCGATCCCACCTATAAAGAAGTTTTGCAGCTTACCGCCGAAATTAAGAAACCGGGAGCCCGATTTTCGATCTATCAAAGCTGCAATACATCGGCAGAAGCTGTGGCGCAATGTGAAGTAGCTATCGACGTTGCTTACAAATTGCTCAAGCTCGCAGGGCTTTGGCAGTGTCTCAATGGTATTAGTATTGGGATACTTCCCAACCTACAGTCTGTTAAAAGCCCGGGTAACACCGCTGACGCTTTTGGTTTATATTACTCGATAGGTAATTATGAATCTATTCTGCTCGCGCAGAGCATTAAACCTAACGTTATTGATGAATTTGAGTCCGTCACGCGAGCCGCGATTTGGCAAAGAGCTACCGTTGCTGAGCTGTTCCATGCTTCTGTAAAGGATGAAGTCAGGAAAGCTATTCTGTGTGTTGCAACGACCGTTATTCATGAACTGGGGCATCGAGTTCAGCGTTTGAGTTTCCAAGGGGACTATTCCCGTATTCATCAATTTTTCCTTGAGTATCGCGAGTTGTTGCCTCTTAGTCCTTACGCTAAAACACGTCCCGAGGAGTGGTTTGCAGAATCCTTTGCGGCTTGGGTATTCGATAGATTGAGTTACAACAAGCCTTATTCAATAGCCTTTGAGCAATTATTAACCGGTAAGAATGCTTCTGCATCCATTCCTCCCGTCGAAGCGGATAGAATTTTGACCGCTCTTCAGGAATCTGGAATTAAGGTCGAGGATAAGTTTAAACTTCGTGTTGAATTCCAGGTAGGCCCGCCCCAAGAAGTTATAGGTACCTTCTTAGGTTATACACAAAAACCTTTCCCTGCGATTCAATATCGTTCTAAGGGGTTAACTACCAGTTTTGTTTGGGTGCCAGGACGAGCATTTAAAAGCGTTCACTTCAAAAAAGCAGCCAAGAAAAAATCTATTTAGCGTCAGGGTGATAGGCTCCGATGCATTTATTTCCGTTCCAGACGTAGCACTTTTTACCGTGGGTATTTGCCCACTGTTTAGCGCGTTGGACCGCCTTTTTAAGATCTGCCTTTCTAGCAAATATTTTAATGCCCCCTTGATCAGAGCTAAGGCGATAGCCCATTCCGCTTACGGCGGGGTTTTCTCTCAAATCATCTTTAATTTCTTGTTTTTGAAGGCGCTGTAAGTAGCTCACCCATTCAGATCTATTAGACATAGATAGATTATACCCTATCCCGCGCCATTTTTATCATTTTGCAAAACGCAGGATTATTGAGGGCATTAGGACGTTTATTTTTGATTTCGGAAATGATAATACGGCTGTCCACTTCTGGGAAAAGCTTCACCATTGTTAGCCCAGATACTAACCCTGAACGATTCCAGCCTTTAGCACAGGAATTCACTACCTGCAATCCATCATGAAGGAAGTCAACAACATAGTTGGCAACCATATCTGCTTGTTTCCAGATTCTTTGAAATTCATCTGGGGATGGGAAGAAATTGTCATTGAGTGGCACCGCGATGGTTGGGGTGATAATAGGTAATCTTTGAAATTCTGCTGCAGCTAAGATGATAACATCTACCCCTGGATTAGGATTTTCTAGAATTTCTTTGACTCCAGCTTGGTACAACCTGCCCCCATTTTTGAGCTTCAGTATTAAATTCCCAATCATTATCTTATTTTACTACAAGTTTTTGCTACAATACCCTTAAATCCCTCGCAGGGAGCAAAATTGAGGTCATTAAAAATGTATACATTTGGTCAAAGTTCGTCTTCGCCCGCCGCTAGCATTAGTTCTATTTTAACCGCCATCAATCCTCTTGTTGCGACAGGGGCTCAGGTTGCGTCTAATGTTGACGCTGCCCTCAAAGGTCAGCAGCCAACGTCCGGCTCCTCTGGATTAACTCCTCCTGCAGCAGGGTCGTCTGCTGCGTCGAGTGGTTCCGGCATGGGGATGGCATTCGGGGTTCTTGCGGTTCTGGGCGCGGTCGCGTTTTTAGTGTTTCGTTCCGCCAAGAAATCACGTTAAAATAAAGGCATGAAAACTGCCTTTGCACGATTGGATCTGTGTTTGTGTGATTGTCACACTAACACTGATCCAATTTACTATGTACACATTTGTTGCAGGAAATGCTCCTTTTGTAAGGAAGATATTCTAGTTAAAGAGTATTCCACTCACGAGAGACGCTGTCTAGTAGAGAGGCTAAAGCAGGATCTGATCCAAAGGCGAATGACATGAAATATTATTTACTAGTTGGCGTCTTATTACTCGTTCCTTTCCTGGTTGCTCCTGTTAGGGCTGGGAACCCCCCTACGGACGCCGCTGTTGGGCAGGTTATCTCTTCTTATCCTTCTGTGGGTATGGTAGGCGAGACCGTCACCATGATTTGCACTAACATAAATACCCATAAAATTACGGTTCATTTTTCGGGGATCCCCTCCGTTGCTTCCGTTAAGACCTTATCTAACACCAATATTCAAATCACTACCGCAGTCCCATCAGGAGTCCCGCAAGTATCAGATATCAAACTGTCCTGGGATCCTAAGCAAGAGACCGGTGGTGGACAATTCACTTTAAAGCTCAAGGTCGGGGAAACTGAAGCCGAAACGTTGAGTCGCTTTATCCCTAATGGGGGCAGCTATACCGGACCAAATCGACGAACTAATGGGTCTAACCCTCCTTTTCAAGTGCCTCCTATAGATTTAGATTTAGACTTGCCTGCCCAAGCCCCAGTATATATTCCTCCTTGGTTAAGAGTGCCGCAGCCACCAATTATTCCGCCCCCGCCCCCGATTATTATTGATCCTCCCCCGGTAGAGGTGCCCCCAAGTATCTATGGAAAAGATATTGTTACTCCTAGCGGATCAATCGTTTATGTGATCGACATTTCTGGCTCTATGGGTTGGGAAATGGGGCAGTACACTACCCCTGAAGGGAAAACAGCAATTGGGTGCCGCTTAGATCGTGCTAAGGCGGAAATAACCAAATCTATCAATAGTCTTCCTAAGAACATTAGATTTAACCTGGAGGCTTATGATTGTTCGTTTCAGTGTTGTTTTAATGGGGAGGGTAACCTGCTACTTCTTCCTGCCAGCATAGAAAATAAGGCCAAAGCCATCGCCTGGCTTGGGCAGCTTACTCCTCAAGGAGCGACCGGGACCGGGGGCGCGATGTATAACGTATTATATTATGCCCCAGAGAATTTGCTCTACGTCTTATTGACAGATGGCGCGCCCAATTGCGGAGGAGGCCCAGGGGTGGATAATGATCAAACCACGTTAAACGCCCATCTTTCTATAATCCGTAATGGTAATCAGGTTGGAGTGAATGGGCGAAAGGTTAAGGCCAGAATCGATGTTTTTGGAATCGGATCAACTGGGATGTTCAAGCAATTCTGTCTTCGGGTTGCTTCTGACAACGGTGGGTCATATACGGATGTGCGCTAATACGTAGCGGACTCCAAAATGAAGATTAGGGGGCAGGTCGCTGATCCTAAACCATTGCGCCTTTGTATTTTCCCAATTGAGCTGAAACTTCCATTTATCTTTTTGGGCAGTTGAAATGCCCACTAGATAGGTGACATATACAAAAGATCCATCTCGATAAGTTACTTTTCCTAAAGGTCTAAAAGGGGGGATCCCGCCCAATTCTTCGTGCGATTCTCTGATCGCTACCTGTAATAGTCCTTTGGGAACAGAGGCAACTGTGTTGTGGTCTTCAGAGTTAATAAACTCTTCTGTCAAAGCCCCACCCGGGATTCCCCAAGTTCCGGGTTCTCGAACTTGTTCACTCCGTTTTAGTAGCAGGATTTGATCCTGGCATTTGAATAAGATTCCCGCTCCGGCAGTTCCGTAATAGACGGGGTTTTTCCGATACGGGGAGCCCTCGGAAAAAAGCTCCGTTTCAACCTCTCCTGGGCGCATGATTGCATCCCAGTGCGCGCGGGATTCGCTGACTTTTTCCCATATTTCATCATCTGTAACTTCTTGTAGGGCGCAACGCTGACATTGATTATAGTAACCGCCCCAACTTTTTAAGTTTCTAGGTTTCCAAGTTGAGAAGCAAACGCGACATTGGGGTGGCTTAGCCGCAAACATTATCTGCGCCTCGGAGATTTTGTCCTGGAAACCTTTTTACACAACCAGAAGGCAGAAGCGCCCCCTAGTGCTATCAATCCAAGCGCCAGTGCTGCTAAAACCAGCCCGAAATTTTCTGAGGGCGTCCCGTAGGGCTCTACTTTTTTCTGAAAACCTAAAGCATTGACGATGACAGATGGCTTGATTAGGTCCAGAACAGTGCTATTCTGTCCACTGACAGCGTCTGTTCCTGATGTTCCAGGGGTCAATAGCTTGTTAAGATCGATCACGATATCGGGAGTAATTTGAGTTCGAACAATTATTGAATTGTTGGCCGTAGAAAGCAATCCCGTTAGAATGGACGATGCTGAGGGTGTCGATGCCTGCCCTAACCGTGATATATTTTTGGAGCGATTCATATTTTGATTATACTAAACCTATGAGTATTTCAGAGGACGACATTCGGAAAGTTTGCGCGGTATGTCAAGTTGTTTATGGGGGCAACCCGAAAGGCAAGTATGACAGTCATGGCTACTGCTTAGCTTGTTATGAGGGGGAGATGAAAAAATTCGGATTCGAAACTCGAATGCCCCTTGTCGTTGGCTCGCTAACAGAGCGCCAGTTCGTCTCCTTAATGGAGTCTCAAGATGAAAGTGGGAAGCACGGAATTCTAGATACTTCTTCACCTCATGATTGGGATCGAGTCGCTAATTATGCAAGTGAGATGCAAATACTTTATGCTTCTTCTTTTGAGAAGCCCTTTTTGATCTTAGATCGAGTTCCTCTCCAAAGGTTGTGCCTGGGGCATCCTCCTGAAAATCCAGAATTGATCCAGCAGTACGGCGCTACACCTGGAGAATTCCCTCCGGTTTATGTTAGTTTACCGAAAATTCGGTATGAAAAGATCGTTAGTTATCAACTGCCTCCGCACGCTATAGTCATCAATGGAAATCATCGATTAAAGGCAGCACAGCGTCGAAGAGATAAAAATATCCCGGCTATTGTTAATCAAGAAACTTGGCATTTCTACCAAAAGTTGTTCCCTTCTAGTTAAGAAGGGGCTTGCGCTAGTCTGAGCTTGTGGTATAGTCGTATACAGACCGTTCAAACCACTGCTGGACTCGGAAGCAGACTTTGGTATATTCCGGTAGGTTTTTCCGGGTTTCAGAGGTACAGTTCACAACCCCTGAGGGCTAGATAATGGACATCAATCCAGATGTTTACTTAAGGCTAGTTAAGGCGCGAAACGCAGTTCTACCTCTTGAAGAGGTTATAACGAAGGTTTCGGAAACCTTGCTTTCGACCCCGATTGGCGTCGGGGCTACTGTTTGGCGGCTGAGCACGGGAGAAGTTTTTATCGCGCTGCAGCCGTCCACCATGACTTTGCGTTTTGCCACTAAGTCCCCTACTGAGGAGGCGACTCGTATCAGCGATGATATCGTTGATGCCTGGATTGTGGCAAACCCGCAAGGGAAGCCATTTAAAATTCCAGTCAGTGACTTATCGAGTCGTCCCGTTTCAGGACTTCGCGGGACCATTCAACCGCAAAATCGAATCCTAAAGTGGTTGAATCGTCTCCTATTTTGTGTTGTTATTTTGACCGGAGTTATCTCGCTGTATACTGACTATTTTTCTCTGACGGGATTATCCGCCGGAATGCTCTTGGCGCGTCTAGGACAGTTTTGGGGCGCATATCGGAAAACGTCAACGCTTCATTTAACCCCAGAGCAGTTTGAAGCCGTCGAAACGATTTAGAAATTTTGACTAAATCTAGTCAACAAAAAAACCACAGTCAATGACTGTGGTTTTTTTGTTTCAGATTTGGTTGTAGTTAGGAAAGGCACTGATAGCGAAGCCCCCCAGTTCGACCTCTATTCCTACGAATATCTTCGTAAGTAGCAAGGGTACGCTTCGTTTTGAAGTTCCTATCCCTATTTTGGGGTGCAGTTTTGAGCGGGAGTACGGCAGGTAAAAATTCCGTCGTCATCTGATCTAGATCGGCTAGTGAGATCTTCCAAAGATTGCAAATATCTTCCACTGTCAGTTTACGGGTTTGAAGAATATCTTCTGGCTTGCGATAACGCGCCACGAACTTGCCCCTACGGCGAGTTACCAGTCGATTTTTATCAATAGCTATGGAGTAGCCGTTTTTGTCCTGATAAATCAGCCCAATTTCTAGGGTTTTTGTGGGAGAGATCGCTTGTGCTTTCGGCATCTTACCCCTTCACCTTCTTTGGGAGTTGCTTGATTTTTTCCAGTTTTAGATAAAGCCCACGTCGGGAAATGCCCAGAATAGACGCTGCCGCCACATGGTTGTGCTGAACTGCTTCTAGCGCAGCTAGAATGAGTCGGCGCTCATTTTCTTCTAAGGTAGTGAGAACATCTAAAGTAATAGTTTTCTGGGTATAACTCATTGGACGACCGTCGCATTAGATTTAGCTGTGGAGCAGTGCTCCGCAAGGGGGCATTTTCCACACTTCATGGTTTCTAGATTACAGAATCGCTGACCGATATAAAGCATATTGAGATGAACTTGACACCTGTCGGGAGAGGGGGGCAGAACAAGCTGCAATTTCATTCGTTTGCCTACCACATTATCATTCTTCTGAACGATGCCGAGGCGTGTCGCTACTCGATCAACATGAGGATCCCAAGCCACATAATTCCCTAAACCCAACAAGCCCTTCAAATAGGCTGTGCTCCATTTGGGGCGCCACATGATTTTATCAAGAATCCGGTTCAGGTTTCCGGGGGCTAGATCGTCACAATTGTCCAAATACTCCCACAGTTCTCCGAGGAAATAACTAATAAAACGCGCTGTTTGGGCAGGATTACTTACACCGCAGACTCTGAGACGAGTCGCTATTTCGGTAACGCTGGCAAATTTAACTTCTGTCCAGCCCCCAAAATAGGGGGAGTTTGTCAGCTCCTCAATGCCTTTCTTGGCTACCGCTTCCGGGTTGTTGTATAGCAACAGGTAGTATATGAATTTATCCACTACAGACTCAGAAGCTAGCTGAGATGTCCGCGCTTGTGACAGCGCCTCCCCAAGTCCCTGCACTTACCCCTCCGTATTAGAGGAGAGTATAGCATTTCGTCCCCCGGCGCTCAATACCCTAGTTAAGCCCTTGGCAGCTATGGGCTTACAGCGGCAGCTTCCCCGTTGACTCCTGAGACCTTGTCGATTACACTCCTTGTGGAGGAAAAACATGGGGCACACGTTCCACTTGGTCATCCAGGATGTCGAAAAGTCTCCCTATTGGAAACTTTTTGACTCCAAATTTCAGAGGGAGATTGGGGAATATGTTCGCGTTCAAAACGTGGTCCTCCCTCCGGGATCCGATGCTAACCCTGAGTGGCCGCTACCAGTTATTAGTTTGGCTTACGATTCAGGGGATGAAATCTTACCCTTGTGGCAGGAAACGGGACCGGAGAAATCCACTGCTTTCATTAAGAATTTTCAGTCCCTAGATCCTTTTTTAAAGTGGTCTTTTTCCACTTTTAAGTTACCCGTTGACGTTCATTTTAGCGTCATTTCTCAGCGTATCTCCTCCTCTCTGCGAGAAATCTCGGAGGGCGTAAAAAGTGAAATGGTTCCGCAGATAGCAGATTGCGTTTCAGCCTCCAATCTATCTATGCTTCAGATTCTAAAGGATCTCCCCTCCTATAGTGAGAAACGTCAAGCGCGTCTTTCTGCTGCTCTGGAGTTCTTTGCTTTTGATACTCATTTTCTTTTTAGCCCTTCTAAGCAAGAAGCCAGGAATAGTCTCACCAAAAAACATCCTCAGATTGCGGAATTCGCCCAACTTCTCTTTCAGTTAATTTGTCGGTGTATGCCGGGTTCGTGCTTGGATTATTTCATAAGTTACTGGGGGGATCATACTCCTGAGACCAAAGTTGGTCTGATTCGAAGTCTCGCCAACGGCAGAGGTTTTCATAAGTTCGCGAATTTTGCTTCGCTAGAAGCAGATCTTCTTCCGATGTTAAAAATCGTATTGCTGCATACCGAGAACATTAAATATTACAAAGCGCTCGTGACAGGATTGGTCAAATTGAATTTGTCCGAGTTGTCATCAGTTATGATTGAACTTCTCAAACACGCCGCAAGCCATAAGCAATATTCTAAATTTGCCATTTGTCTGACTGGTCTCCGATCTTTGATCTCCGCACATCCCGACCTCGCAGATCAGCTTCTAACCTCTCTATCCCAAGATCCTCTTACCAACCTCGCCACCTATAAATTAATGCTAGGCGTCCATACTTAAATGTTAAGATGGGGTATGCCCATCTACACAGTTAGCCCTTACCCCCAATTTGGACCGCCGCGTTTTTTAGCGTATCCCTATACGCAACATATCACCGATACTTGGCTGGATCCTAACGATCCAGGCGATGCTTTTCGGCTCCGGATGAAGCGACAACGGGCTCGGAAAGCTGTTGCGGACGCTCTCAAAAATAGTGGAGTAGCTGGCTGGTTCGTGTCCTAAACTAGAAGGAACGGGTGCAAACTTGTCCGATACAGATAACTTCATCATGGCGGATGCTTGTGCAGGCACCTATGACGCCTTTTGGAAAGCTCTGGATGGGTTTCAGTATTGGCATCCAATTTATTATCCCATTTACGAGTTGCCTAATTCTTTTGAGCAAAAACTGCCTCAGATTCTTAAATCTGAGGTCTACACTGATAATTGGGGGCTACCCCCATTCCGATCCAAGTGGGGGCTGATCGCAGGGTCGATCCCCAAGGGGGATCATGTTTTACTCTTTCAGGAAATGGTCAACGCATTGAACCCCCAATGTGAAATTGGGGGCGTTGTCTATCTTTCTAGCGGGCGTGTCGCATCCTGGTTAATGACCTTTTGTTTTGATTTATTCCAATTTGTTCGGGAGAACTTGCAGAACGTTGATGAGATTTATCAATTACGCTTAATTGAACTTGGGCGCCTCGGAGCGGGAGGACGAAATCAAGACGTTTGGTGGTTTCGGGCAACCGACGCTTCTAAAGATATTTTTGCCCCTACTTACCCGCATTCTAACTGGAAATGCTTAAAGTCTATGGCCGATGTCAGCCGTGAACGCTATACCTCGGCTGAGGATTTTGTTATTTGGGACACCGCAACTTTTCTACAGCAAGCGGCGCAAGAAGAGAGTCTTTCTCGCGCCCCTGCCGATGTTTGCGGAGTCCACTAAATGATGTTCTGGGATGATGATTATGAATTAGGGTCCGGTTTGCAGACTAAGCCGGATACTAGCCCCTTGATCAAGAAATATGCCGCCAAACCTATAAGTCCCGCTTTCCCTGAGAAACCAGTTAAGGCTAATTCTCCTTTTCATTCTCCGGAAAAAAATCAAGATGATTTCTGCCCAATTTGTCATAGGGAGCGGCAGGTTCTGGGGGCCTATCTACGATGCGTGCCCTGTAATACTAGCGTTATCGCTCGGCGTAATCCTACTGCTACTTATGAGTATTCGGTCCATCGTTATGGGGCGTCTCCGTTGTGGAGCAGTTACCCTAAAGAGGACAAAGAAGACACCTTTATTATAGATTCTGCCACGGGTAAAGAGATTCCTAAGACAGCCTCTTTCCATCCAGATGGTAAACGGATTGTGCTGCTCTATTCTCACCGCGCAGAAATCGTTGACGCTAAGAATCTGTTGATTCTTCAAGCTATCTCCCTCAAGGGAGATGTTTGGCGATGCCATTTTACTGACTGCGGGAGGTATTTGATTTTCGTTTGTTACGGAGGCAAGTTCTTTTCTTATGACATCCAAACGGAGAAAGTCGTTTTGGATGGCTCCCAGGACACCTTCAAGAATCTTGAGGGTAAAGAAATCCCAGATCTGTCTCGTGCAGTGGACCTTTTAAGCTTCTTCCATCAAACCCCTGATCGCCTTTTAAGCGGCACCAGAACTTACCTTGGGTACCGACAGTTTTATAACCTGCGCACTTTTAGTGCCTATAAGGGGGCAGACAATACCGTCCAAGTCCTTGCGGAGCAGATCTGTGATTTTATTGCTCCTAGCATCGCTATTGCGGGTAATGACGATGTCTATGCTGTTTACAACGACAAGATGCAAATCTATGATAGCAGCTTGCGCCTCTTAGGGTCTTTCGACCTTAGATATGATCATATTAGTAACTATTGTAAGGACATCATCGCCCATCCGAGCCCGGAGTCCAGAGAATTTGTTATTTTCTTCCGGCAGAGTTTTAAGATCTATCGGATAGAAGACGAAAAACAGGTGGTGCCAGTCGCTACCATTAATTTGGAGCCCGGCAGCACCTATAACACTATTACTGCTATTCAGTACTCTGCTTCTGGCAAGCAGCTAGTCGTAGTACTGGGGCATCAGGTTCGGATTTTTGATCTCAGCACTTTCCGTTTTGTGGGCGGGATTACCCGGCATGACGATAATTTTCCTTCCGACATTCTCGGTGCCCAGCTTAATCAGGATGAGACCCTTCTACTTACCTATTCTAGTCGGTATCTTAAGACTTGGAGGGCCGGATGAAAACTGCTAAAGCTTGGGTTGAAACCGTTCTGACCTTCGCAGTGGTAACCATCACTTTTATTTTCCTGTATTTTCGCTATACTGAATAAGTGAAGAAAAAGCGCGCTGTTTTTACTTTTATCCAGAACGGGCATCAGTATTTCAAAATTTGGCTTCGCTACTATTCACGTTTTTTTGATCCTCAAGATATCTATGTCCTAGACCTTGGCTCCACTGATGGGAGTCTCGACGGTTTGACCTGTAATATAGTTTCCATCAAAGCCCTTCCAATCATCCCAGAGGGCAATTTGATGATCAATCAATTCAAGACACAATTGCTGAAGGATTATCAGTACGTAGTTTATGTGGATTACGATGAAATTCTTTATCATCCCTCAGGCTTGGATAAGTATATTGATGTCTTAGATCGGTTGGATGTTCCCTACGTAACTGCTAGCGGATATGACATTGTTCATCGCCCTAAGATCGAGCCCGCCTTCGATTTTTCTAGAACTATTCTCTCTCAGAGGGGCTACTGGCGACGAGTCGGAGAATACGACAAGAGCTTGATTACTAGTAAAGATTTTCATTGGGATATGGGGTGTCACACGGTGACCAGTCACCCTCCCATGTATTATGCGCGCGAACTCCTACTCCTTCACTATCACAAATTGGATTATGCTTATGTTGAAGCGCTAAACCATCATTTGCGAAGTATTAGTAGCCCTTTAGGCGGAGGATCTCAACTCATCGGTAAAGAGTTATATCATTGGTGGGAAGGCGGCAACCCGGTCTTTGCTATCCCTAAAGAGTTGCGGGACTTGGATTTCGTTTGATTTGGCTCTTGCTTTCTTAGTCAAATCTGGTATTCTTAATCTCTCGTCTGGAGACTTTATGTCCCTGTTCCCAATAGACACCTTAAAGTGCCCTGATTGTCACTCACAGTTAGTGAGCACCGCAACTAACTACCCTCCCAGGAAAATTAGCGCCAATACTCGCGCCAAGTTTCCAGGACGGTTTCCAGAGGAAGAACGTACTAATTTACGTTGCCCCGAGTGTCATCGCCTTTACTCCCGAGATCTTATTACTGATATTTTAACTTCAGCCACTATAAAAAGGCTTGCGCCTTGTTCGACGCCCTTGGATCGCTCTGAGGTTCTTGAGATCGGATAGTCAGAGAGCGTGGCGCGCACAAAATGTGCCCTGTCCGATCTTGACGTTCTAATTTTTTGCGGTAGCATACCGGGTATGAGAGAGGTAATCATGGTTAAGAGAATTAGTCCCGGGTTTGCTCAGCAGGTTGAGAGCCTCAAGTCGAATCTTGAGGCGGATCAAGCAGATTTTCTCGATGCTATTCAGAGCTTTAATGAAGCGGTAGCCGCTGAGTGGGAGAATCTACAAGCAGTCTACCAGTCCTATCAAGAATCGTTAGTTGAGACGGCGACCGCCGCCGCCGCGATTGGTCAGGAGATCGTTGATGAAGCCGAAGAGCAAGAGGCGGGCAGCAGCGAACACAAAACCCTGACTAATTGGGCCGCGGATTGGGAGTTAGTGGCAGAAGACCTGCAACTCGCGGCGGAAACCGAGTTAGACGAATTTCTGGATTGCCCGGAGCCGCTCGATGCCGATGACGCACTGGATGCGGTGGATATTTTAGATTCCGCCCCGCTGAAACCTGACGCAGTTTGATTTTGACGCAGAGTAAGAAGATCAATTTGATTACAGCCCCGCTTTTAGCGGGGCTGTGTCATTTTAAATGTCGATGGTCCAAGTTCCAGTAGAGTAGAGAGCTATCCATTCGGTCGCATTGATGGCAACTATCTTGATGGCCGAACCGACCACTGTAGATTTAATGAAGCCTGCCGTTGCTGAAACCGAACCTGCAATCCGGATGGTATTCCCCCCAGAAGCGTTAATTCGGATTCCGTCGGCGTCTTGACAGTAAAAACTGTAAGTGAGCCCTGAGACTGCGGTTGGTAGGTTTAGCTCGACTAGCGCCGCCGCTCCTTCGTTCGTGTAAACAGTGCCGGAGTAATCAGCGGTAATAGTTACTCCTGTGGTCGGTTTGGGGAAGACGTTAGTTCGATAGGTGAAACCTCCTAGAGAAGCGTCATTGTCAAAGCCGACAGCTAAGAGAAGGGTATTAGAACTATTCTCTACTAGCAGTCGGGTAGGCGACGCACCTCCATCAGAAGAACCTAAATGCCAGATTATATCCCCACCGTGCGCCCCACTTCCACCAGGGGCGTTTCCAGATCGGAGATTTAGATCTTTTCCGACGCCCGCAACGCTTTGTCCGGCACTGATTAAAAGGGATTGGTCCGTTGGTCCGACTACCTGGTTTATCGCACCGTTACCAGTAGTGAATTGGAGTTGACCTGGGGTGGTGTTAAGAATTCCATTCAAAGTGGAAATTCCCGTCGAGCCGAAAAAGCCGGTCAGACCTTGGATTCCGGTGGCTCCGGTTAACCCTAATCCTTGAATTCCGGTGCTGCCCCCTAAACCAGTCCCGCCCTGTAATCCGGTCCCGCCCTGATTTCCAACAATTCCGGTCGCGCCCTGGAGACCTGTAACCCCTAAACCTTGAATTCCAGTCCCGCCTTGAATTCCAGTCGTCCCGCGAATTCCAGTGGCTCCGGTTGCACCCCCGCCCGCACCTGCCGCCAGAATTCCGCGAACGAAAATCGAACCATCGGTTCCGACCGCCAGAATTCTTCCAACTGTCGCGTTGACTGCCCCTGCCGATGTGGCGACGGCACCTAAAGTATTACTGAGATAGGCAATATCCCCAACCGCAGAGAAGCCCGAGGTATCAATTCCCTGGTAACTGCCTTCAATCAGGACTCCGCCAGAAGCCCCATTGAGAATATCCGAATCGGCAATTCCCATTACAACGCTAGTCCCGCTAGCCGAAGCGCTGGCTAGCGCAATTTGCGGTTGTTGAGTTGTGGTATTGAAGCCAGTCTGACGAACTACACTGTTCTTGGGAATGGTGACGCCGCTATTATTTTCGCAGGTCGTGTAAAGAACGCTTCCAACCGAAGCTGATGCAATTTCAAAAGTATTATTGAGTTGGGCCTCAACTGCAAAGTAAAGAGTGACGCCCTGCCCGTTGTTATAGACCAGGCTGGATGTATTACTAGGTAGTAAGCTGATATAGCTGAGTGTTTGCCCAGAAACGACCAGAGTTCCAACTGCTGTCACCGTCGCGCTGTCGGACCCGAGATAACCGGTCATTTCCAGAACTTGATTGAGGCTTGGCGTTTCCGGAAGCGCGGAAAGAGTAGTCGCGACATAACTAGTATTAACAGTGATGATATCGTTGACGACGAAATTGATTGCCATAATACTGCATTATAGGCAAAATGTTAAGATTCCCTATAGAGATAATTCGTCTTCTTTTCCTTAAAGGCTCAATTGAGGAATTGCGACTTGCTTAACTAGTTCGGCGCGCGAGTGGAGCCCTAAATCGAAAAGAACCGCGGTCTCTAAATCTTCTGGGTCTCTCAGACCCCAATTACCTGCAAAACAATCCCAAGTCAGATCAAAACCCGTCGCCTTTTGAATATCTGCCAAGCGTTGCAATCGCCTGCTTCGATCATGTGGAGCCCTCGATCTCGATTGGATCGAGGTTTATGCTTATAAGGGCTCTATTAGCCACCACGCTACATCCGAAGTATCGGTTCCTGAAGTAGACAGGATAGTAAAGGAAGTGGAGGCGGATCTTGCGCTTATTGATAGGGAGCCAGGAGTTCCGCTGTTGTTTTGCGCCGTCACAAAAATACGACTATTTGCAGTTACCGCAGTAGTGCTGACCACTACCGTCCCCCCTACAAGGGTCGCAAGCCCCATCGTTTTATCAGTGCCCTCCTTGACATTAACTCCGCCTGTATAGCTTATTCTATAAACTGTAACAGCCGCGTCAGTTTGTATCTCAAAGTAGCCATTAGTTGCCCCGGTTCCTAATTTACCGGTAATCCGCCCCCCTACTGTCGATCCGTTCCCCGCTGATAGCAGTATATATCCTGCATCTGCGGTCGAGGAGTCTCCCGAGGAAACTAGCGCGTACCCGCCACTATTACTACTTGAGGCCCCTGCAACAAGTTGTGCAGGGCCTCCTACGCCGCTATTAGAGGCCCCCGCATTAAGTTGTATGAAGCCGCCTGGGGTACTTCCACTTCCGTCCGCTGAAACTACGATAAAATCTTTGCCATTCCCCAAAGATTTTAACTTAAAACTTTGATCGGTAGGACCGTTTATTTGGAAGATACTCCCCAATCCAGTAGTGAAGGTTATTGCAGTCGCAGCCGCCGGATCAAAACCCGAGCCGACTCCTGTTGTTCCTCTAATACCGGTCTGCCCTAAAACGCCAGTTAGCCCTTGAAGTCCGGTCGCGCCCTGAAGCCCAGTGACCCCTAAACCTTGAATTCCAGTCCCGCCTTGAAGCCCAGTAGTCCCGCGAATTCCAGTTGCGCCCGTTGCACCGCCCCCGGCACCAGCAGCGAGAATTCCTCGAACGAAAATTGAACCGCTAAGACCAATTGCTAGAATTCTTCCAACGGTAGAGTTAACAACTCCGGCTGATGTTGCGACCGCCCCTAAAGTATTGCTGAGATAAGCAATATCTCCGACCGCAGAGAAGCCTGAGGTATCTATTCCCTGGTAACTGCCTTCAATCAAGACTCCGCCGGAAGCCCCGTTGAGAATATCCGAATCGGCAATCCCCATTACAACGCTAGTCCCACTAGCGGAAGCGCTGGCTAGCGCAATTTGCGGTTGTTGAGTTGTCGTATTGAAGCTAGTCTGACGAACTACGCTATTCTTAGGAAT
>Ga0315284_10003580_pt1 | contig 22116 bp, 17 predicted proteins | sample YL17G09_16_MG_FD_203696 | JGI IMG/M metagenome (GOLD analysis project Ga0315284, IMG submission 203696) | Sediment microbial communities from Yellowstone Lake, YNP, Wyoming, USA - YL17G09_16 | ecosystem: Environmental > Aquatic > Freshwater > Lake > Sediment | place: USA: Wyoming | collected... | reverse complement strand
GCATCATGCTCGGCGTGGCGACGCTGATCATCGTCATGGCGGTCATGAACGGCTTCCGGCAGGAGCTGTTCAGCAAGATGCTTGGGCTGAACGGCCATGTCGTAGTGCACAGCCTCGACGCCAATTTCAGCAACTATGACGACGTGGCCGGCCATATCCGGACGATAGGGGGTGTCAAATTTGCCCTACCGCTGATCGAGGGTCAGGTGATGGTCTCCACGCCTTCTTCCTCCACCGGGGCGCTCGTCCGCGGCTTGCGCGAGACCGACCTCAAACAGCTGAGGGCCGTGTCCAGCACCATCCGCTTCGGCACCCTTGACGGCTTCGACCAGCAGGCGGGCGTGGCGGTCGGCACCCGGCTTGCCAACGAGCTCAATGTCAAGCTCGGCGACCAAGTGACCCTGCTCACGCCCCGCGGCGCCTCGACCGCGCTCGGCACAGCGCCGCGCGTGAAGCGATATCCGATCGTCGCCATCTTCGAGATTGGTATGTCGGAATATGATTCCAGCATCGTGTTCATGCCGCTTGCCGAAGCGCAGCGCTATTTCAGCAAGCCCGACAGCGTCACCGTGCTCGAGGTCGTGCTCGATTCTCCCGACGAGGTGAGCGAGCTCGGGCCCAAGATCATCGAGGCCGGCGGCCCGACCATCTACATCAGCGATTGGCGCCAGCGAAACGCGACCTTCTTCACGGCGCTGCAGGTTGAGCGCAACGTCATGTTTCTCATCCTGGCGTTAATCGTGCTCGTCGCGGCGCTGAACATCATCTCCGGCCTGATCATGCTGGTGAAGGACAAAGGGCGCGACATCGCGATCCTGCGCACCATGGGGGCCACGCGCGCGGCCGTCATGCGCATCTTTTTCATCACGGGCGCGAGCATCGGCATCCTCGGCACGCTGGCCGGCTTCGTGCTTGGCGTGCTCGTCTGCCTGAACATCGAGCATATTCGTGAATTCATCGGCTGGATTACCGACACCGAGCTGTTCTCGCCCGAGCTTTATTATTTGTCGCAACTGCCAGCCGAAATGGACACAGGCGAAACCGCCACCGTGGTGATCATGGCGCTCGTGCTGTCGATCCTCGCCACGCTCTATCCGTCCTGGAGAGCCTCTCGTCTCGATCCGGTTGAAGCCTTGCGCTACGAGTAGGGGCGAGCGATGGGGACGTCCGATCAAGCGCCGACGCTTCGCCTTGAGCAACTGGAACGCGCCTATGAGCAAGGCCCGCGGCGGATCGAGGTGTTGAAGGGAGCGACCGCCTCCTTCTTCCCAGGCGAGGCGGTGGCCCTGCTTGGCCCCTCAGGCGCCGGAAAATCCACTCTGCTGCATATTGCCGGCCTGCTCGAACGGCCGGATCGGGGCGCCGTGGTGATCGACGGGATCGACTGCGTCAAGCTCGGCGACCGCGAGCGCACACGCATGCGCCGGGCCGAGATCGGCTTCGTCTATCAGTTCCACCATCTGCTGCCGGAGTTCTCGGCGCTTGAGAACGTGATGCTGCCGCAACTCATCCTTGGGCTGCCGCGGAGCGAGGCCGAGAGCCGCGCCAATCTCCTGTTGGAAGCGCTTGGCATTGGCGAGCGCGTCGAGCACCGGCCGGCTGAACTCTCCGGCGGCGAGCAGCAGCGCGTGGCGATCGCGAGAGCCGTGGCCAATGGCCCGAAGGTCCTGCTTGCCGATGAGCCGACCGGCAATCTCGATCCGCCAACGGCGGAGCGCGTGTTCGATCAGCTGTTGAGCCTGGTGCGTCAGTCAGGCGTGGCCGCGGTGATCGCCACCCACAATCTCGATCTGGCCGCCCGCATGGACCGGACGTTCCGCCTCATGGATGGCCTTCTCATCGAGGAAGGAGGAGATCACCGTCATTGAAGTCTCCAAGGCTTAAAGCGCCGTGAACCTTCTAAATATCTGAAATGTATATATTATAACAGCTTTGGCTTGATGCCAGAACAAAGCAGGAACACACTAAAGTCATAGTGGAAAGCTTGGATATCTTCCGTAAGCCGCGGACACCGATTGCACGTGACAGCGAATCCGAAGGGTAATGTCGGGCGGCAAGCGCGCCACAGGAAGCTGAGGGAGCTGGGACAAGACGCGTGACCGAGCCGATAGAAGCCTTCGTGCATCTTCGCATGCACTCCGCCTATTCGCTGCTCGAAGGGGCGCTCACCATTCCGCGGCTCGTGGCCTTGGCGGCGGAAAACCGCATGCCGGCGCTCGCGCTGACCGACTCGAACAATCTGTTCGGCGTGCTCGAATTCTCCGAAAGTCTCGCCCAAGCCCACATCCAGCCAATCATCGGCTGCACCCTGTCCTTGAGCTTCGCCACCGAAGGCGAGACAATGCCAGGCCCCGAACTCCGGCGTCCTTCCGCCGATGGCCGCATCGCGCTTCTCGCCAAGGACGCCGAGGGCTACGCCAATCTGATGCGGCTCTCCAGCAACGCCTATCTCGCCGCCGTCGAGACGGGGGAGGTAGTCACATCAATCCGCCAGCTCGCCGCCCGGGCGCAGGGCCTGATCGCGCTGACCGGCGGCCCCGAAGGCGTCATCGATCTGGCGCTGGCGGAGGCCAACCCCGACCTCGCCCGCAACCGTCTTGCCGCGCTCAAAAGCATCTTCGGCGACCGCCTCTATGTGGAGCTGCAGCGGCACGGACTGCCGCAGGAGAGAGCGGTGGAGCCGCTCCTGCTCGAGCTTGCCTATGGCGCCCAGCTCCCGATCGTCGCGACCAACGAGCCTTACTTCGCCGCACCAGACGACTTTGAAGCTCACGACGCGCTGCTGTGCATCGCCGAGGGCAGCTATGTCGCCGTCGATCAGCGGCGGCGCTTGAGCCCCGATCACTATTTCAAGAGCGCATCCGAGATGAGGGAGCTCTTCGCCGATCTCCCCGAGGCCATCGAGACCACGATCGAGATCGCGCGGCGCTGCTCGTACCGGCCGAAAGAGCACGCGCCCATCCTGCCGCAGTTCTTGATCGCCACACGATCGTCCGAAGCCCAAGGCGACATCGAGGCAGCCGAGTTGCGCCGCCAATCTGAGGCCGGTCTCGCCTCGCGGTTAGCCAGCGTGGGCGCGGCCCCGGGTTGCGACGCCAAGGCTTACGCCGAACGGCTTGCCTTCGAGCTCGATGTCATCACCGGCATGAACTACCAGGGCTATTTCCTGATCGTGGCCGATTTCATCCAATGGGCGAAGGCGAGGGGCATCCCGGTAGGCCCCGGGCGAGGGTCCGGCGCCGGCTCCCTCGTCGCCTGGGCGCTCACCATCACCGACCTCGATCCCATCCGCTTCGGGCTCCTGTTCGAGCGCTTTCTGAACCCTGAGCGCGTTTCGATGCCCGACTTCGATATCGACTTCTGCCAGGACCGCCGGGATGAGGTCATCGCTTACGTGCGCGACCGTTATGGCGCCGACCGCGTCGCCCATATCATCACCTTCGGCAAGCTGCAGGCGCGCGCGGTCTTACGCGACGTCGGCCGCGTGTTGCAGATGCCCTACGGCCAGGTTGATCGCCTGTGCAAGCTCGTTCCTCATAACCCCGCCAATCCCGTCACGCTGCCCCAAGCGATCGCCGGCGAGCCCCGGCTGCAGGAGGCGCGCGACACTGAGCCGATCGTGGCTAAGCTGCTCGACATCGGCCAGCGGCTCGAAGGGCTTTACCGCCACGCCTCGACCCATGCCGCTGGCGTCGTGATCGCCGACCGGCCGCTTATCGAGCTCGTGCCGCTCTACCGCGACGCTCGCGCCCAGCTTCCGGCAACGCAATTCAACATGAAATGGGCCGAGGCCGCGGGCCTCGTGAAGTTCGACTTCTTAGGCCTCAAAACCTTGACCGTGATCGAGACCGCGCGGGAGCTGCTCGCCCGCAGGGGGATCTCGCTTGATCCCATCAGGCTCCCGCTCGATGACATCGCAAGCTATGAGCTGCTCGCGCGCGGCGACACGGTCGGGGTGTTCCAGCTCGAAGGCGCGGGCATGCGCGATGCCTTGCGCAAGCTCAAGCCCGACCGCTTCGAGGACATCATCGCCATCGTGGCGCTCTACCGCCCGGGGCCGATGGACAATATCGACAGCTATGTCAGCCGCAAGCACCGGCGCGAACAGCCGGATTACCTGCACCCGCTGATCCAGCCGATCCTGGAAGAAACCTACGGCGTTATCATCTACCAGGAGCAGGTGATGCAGATCGCGCGAGGGCTCTCCGGCTTCTCGCTGGGCGAGGCAGACCTGCTCCGCCGCGCCATGGGCAAGAAGATCAAGAAGGAAATGGCGCAGCAGCGTACGCGCTTCGTCGAGGGCGCGGTCGGCAATGGGGTCGAGCGGGCGCGCGCCGAGTTCATCTTCGAGCTGGTGGCCAAATTTGCGGGCTACGGCTTCAACAAGTCCCACGCCGCGGCCTATGCGCTGATTGCCTATCAGACCGCCTACCTCAAGGCGAACTACCCCGTCGAGTTCCTGGCGGCGTCGATGACGCTCGATATCGGCAATACCGACAAGCTCAATATCTTCGCGCAGGAAGCCCGCCGCATAGGCATTCGCATCGACCCACCGTCCGTCAATCGCTCCGAGGCGGGCTTCGTCCCGAGCGAGGGCGCCATCCGCTATTCGCTCGCGGCGCTCAAGAATGTCGGCCGTCAGGCGGTCGACCATATCTGCGCCGAACGGCAGGTTCGCGGGGCCTTCCGAGATGTTTCGGATTTTGCGCGGGGGATCAATCCGCGACTCGTCAACAAGCGCGCGCTGGAGACGCTTGCCGCCGCGGGTGCCCTTGACGAGCTTGGGATCAACCGCGCCACGGCCTACGCCAATGTCGATCGCATCATGGCGGCGGGCAGCCAGTCCCTCGAGGAGGCGAGCGAAGGCCAGGAGAACCTCTTCGCCGGCCTCTCGCGCACGCCGCCCCCCATCGAGCTTCGCGCCGCTAAGCCCTGGGTGCCCACCGATCGGCTATCGCGCGAGTTCGACGCGATTGGCTTCTTTCTCACCGGACATCCTCTTGACGATTATCGGGAGGTGCTGGAGGCGCTCGGTGCCGAAACCTGGATCGACTATGCTGCCAAAGCTCGCACGCGCCGCGTCGTGGGCACGCTTGCCGGCACCGTGCTGTCCGCCCGCGAGCGGAAGGGTAAGAGCGGAAATCCTTACGCTTTCGTCGCCTTCTCCGACCCGACCGGACAGTTCGAGGCGGTGGTGTTCTCGGAAGCTTTGGCTGCCTCGCGCGAGCTGCTTCAACCCGGGAGCGTGGTTCTGCTCGACGTCGAGGCCGAGGCCGATGGCGAGACCGTCAAGGTGCGCGTCCAACGCATTGTTTCCCTCGAGGCCGCCGCCGAGGCGCGTCACGCCGGCATGAAGATCTATCTGGAGGGGACCCGCGCGCTCGACTCTCTCGCCGAGCAGGTCGGCACGCGGGGAGGGCAGGGCGAACTCCGGCTGGTGCTCCGCCTCAACGACGTCGCCCGCGAGGTCGAGTTCGTGCTGCCGCAAGGCATCGACGCCACGCCGAAGCAGAGGAGCGCGCTGACGCTCGTGGAAGGCGTGGCCGCAGTCAGCGCGTTCTGAACGAGAGCGCCAGGGCCTCATACCCTTGCCAAGATGGGGTTGCATCCCTATAAACCGCAACATCTCACACGCGGGATAACAAGCGTCGCGAGGCTGTCTCTCTTGCCTTGCGCTCGCTCCGGTGATCGGGGTTTTGACCCGGTCTTCATCATCCCGCGGCGGCCGAACCGGAAAAAGGAGCAAGCAGTCCCATGGCACTGCCCAATGTTACCATGCGCCAACTCCTCGAGGCTGGCGTGCATTTTGGTCACCAGACCCACCGTTGGAACCCGAAGATGGCGTCGTACATCTACGGGTCGCGCAACAACATCCACATTATCGATTTGACCCAGACTGTACCGCTGCTTCACCAGGCGCTCGTCGCGGTGGCGGACACCGTGGCCAAAGGCGGCCGCGTCCTGTTCGTCGGCACCAAGCGGCAGGCCTCCGAGGGCGTCGCCGACGCCGCACGATCCTGCGCGCAGTATTATGTCAATCACCGCTGGCTCGGCGGTACGCTGACCAATTGGCGCACCATCTCCAACTCGATCCGCAGGCTCAAATCCCTTGAGGAGCTGCTTTCCAGCGAGACGCAAGGCCTGACCAAGAAGGAGCTTCTGCAGCTCACCCGCGAGCGGGAGAAGCTCGAGCGCTCCCTTGGCGGCATCAAGGACATGGGCGCGATCCCCGATTTGATGTTCGTCATCGACACCAACAAGGAGGCGATCGCCATCGCCGAGGCGCGCAAGCTCAACATGCCCGTCGTCGCTATCGTCGATTCGAATAGCAACCCGGAAGGGATCAGCCATCCCATTCCCGGCAACGACGATGCGGGCCGGGCCATCACCCTTTATTGCGACCTGATCTCCCGCGCGGCTCTGGACGGCATCGAGCGTGCCCAGGGCTCGACCGGCATCGATCTCGGCGCTGCCGAGGGGCCGCTGACCGAGCCTGCGCTCGGCGAAGGCGAGCTTGAAGGTGGCGAAGGGCCTGCGCGGCCAGCACCGGATAGCGAGCGCAAATCCCGGCGCAGGCCGGCCCGACCCGAAGGCAGGGCTGCCGGCAACGGCCAAGCCAAGCCGCAGGCGGAACGCCCTTCAAACGGCTCCAAAGCCAAGGCTGAAGACGCGAAGCCGGAATTGGTCGAGGACAACGGCTAGGACTCGGGCAAACGAGGCTCCGCTCCGCTAGAGGCATGGCATGACAGCGATTACCGCACCGATGGTGAAAGACCTGCGCGAGAAGACCGGCGCAGGCATGATGGACTGCAAGGCGGCCCTGAACGAGACCACCGGCGACATGGAGGCCGCGGTCGACTGGCTCCGCGCCAAGGGTCTCGCCAAGGCGGCCAAGAAGGCCGGCCGGGTCGCTGCGGAAGGCCTGATCGGACTTGCCGCGGAAGCCAAAGCGGCGACTCTCGTCGAGGTCAACTCCGAGACCGACTTTGTCGCCCGCAACAACAAATTCCAGGAGATGGTACGCACGATCGCGGCCGACGCGCTGAAAGCCAAAGGCGATGTCGGGGCGCTCGCCAAAGCAAAATTTGGCGGCAGCAAGGTCACCGTCGCCGATCATTTGAAAGAGATGATCGGCTCGATCGGCGAGAACATGACGCTCAGGCGAAGCGCCTACCTAGCGGTGAAGAACGGCGTCGTCGCGAGCTACATGCACAACACGATCGCACCGGGGCTCGGCAAGATCGGCGTCATCGTCGCGCTCGAATCAACGGGCGCCGCGGAGACTCTGAACAGTTTCGGCAAGCAGGTTGCCATGCACATCGCCGCGGCTAATCCGCAAGCCATCGACGTCGCGAACCTTGATCCCGCGCTGGTCGAGCGCGAGCGCTTGGTGCTCATCGAGCAGGCCAAGGAGTCCGGCAAGCCCGCGCCCGTGATCGAGAAGATGGTCGAGGGCCGCTTGCGCAAATTCTACGAGGAGGTCGTTCTCTTGCAGCAGGCCTTCGTCCATGATCCTGAAACGACCGTCGCCAAGGCGCTCGCCGCAACGGAAGCGAGCGCTGGCGGGCCGGTCCGGATCACTGGGTTCCATCGTTTCGCCCTCGGAGAAGGCATCGAACGGCCCGACAGCAATTTTGCGGCGGAAGTGGCCGCCGCCGCGTCCGGGTCCTAGCCGGGCAGGGGGCAATTCGATGTCCGGGCCGCCGAACGTCACGCTCGCGGCCGCTCGGTCCGCAAGGAGTTTGGGCTGATGGCAGCATCGCGCATGGGCAACTCGCTCCGCTACCGCCGAGTCCTCGTGAAACTCTCTGGCGAGGCGCTGATGGGGGACACCGGCTACGGCATCGACGTTGCCGTGCTCAACCGCATCGCCGCGGATCTAGGTGAGGCCGTCGACCTCGGCATCAAGCTCTGCCTCGTGGTCGGCGGCGGTAACATCTATCGCGGCCTCGCAGCCGCCGCGGACGGCATGGACCGGGTGAGCGGCGACTATATGGGCATGCTTGCAACGGTCTTGAACGGACTGGCGCTGGGGCACGCGCTTGAGGGCAACGGCCGGCCAGCGCGCGTGATGTCGGCCATCGCGATGCCGAGTGTTTGCGAGCCCTTCATTCGAGACCGCGCGCTCGCCCATTTGGATGCGGGCAAGGTGGTGATCTTCGTCGGCGGCACCGGCAACCCGTTTTTCACCACCGATACAGCCGCGGCGCTTCGCGCCGCCGAGATGGGATGCGACGCAATCATCAAAGCCACTCAGGTCGACGGCGTCTACGATGCCGATCCGGAAGCGGCCCCCAAGGCGCGCCGCTATGACCAGCTGAGCTATGACGACGTGCTGCGGCAGGACCTGCGCATTATGGATGGTGCCGCAATCGCCCTTGCCCGGGACAATCGTATTCCGATAATTGTGTGCTCCATCAGGGAGCAAGGCGGCTTGGCTGCGGTATTGCAAGGGAAGGGCTCCTCGACCACGATAGCCTAGCGGAAGCGGCGCTTGAGGCGCCCGCCGGAGGGCGCTGTTCGATGCGAGGACAAGTTTGCCCAAGCCCGGCTGGCGAACGCGCGAAGAGGAGAGGCGACATGTCTAGCTTCGACCTTAAGGAGATCGAGCGGCGGATGCGTGGCGCCCTGACCGTGCTGAAGCAGGAGTTCGGCGGCCTACGCACGGGTCGCGCCAATATGAGCCTGCTCGATCCGATCATGGTTAATGCCTATGGTGGTCAGATGCCGCTTAATCAGCTCGCCACCATCAACGTGCCGGAACCCCGCTTGATTACCGTACAGGTCTGGGATCGGTCGCAAACCGGCGCCGTCGAGCGGGCTATCAGGGAGTCCGAGCTCGGGCTGAACCCGGTCGTCGAAGGACAGCTCCTGCGCTTGCCGATCCCCGAGCTCAACGAAGAGCGACGTCACGAGCTCGCCAAGGTCTCCCACAAATACGCCGAGCACGCCCGCGTGGCGGTGCGCAACGTCCGCCGCGACGGCATGGAGCACCTGAAGCGCATGGAGAAGGATGCGGATATAGGCAAGGACGAGCACCATACGCTCGCCACCAAGGTGCAGGACTTGACGGACAAGATCATCAAGGAGATCGACGAGATGCTTGCCAGCAAGGAAGCCGAGATCATGCAGGTCTAGGCGACGCGGGGGTAGGAGCAACAGACCCTTATTGTATTGGAGCACTGGAAGACGTGACGCTCGCCATAGAGGAGCTTGCCTGGTCGACGGCCGGGATGCCGGTCCCCCGGCACGTCGCCATCATCATGGATGGCAACGGCCGTTGGGCTGCGGAGCGGGGAATTCCACGCGCCGAGGGTCATCGCCAAGGCGTCGAGAGCGTCCGGCGTACGGTCAAGGCCTCGATCGAGCTTGGTGTCACCCATCTCACTCTGTTCAGTTTCTCCTCTGAGAACTGGTCGCGTCCGCAGCAAGAAATCCATGACCTGTTCGGCCTCATGCGGCGCTTCATCAGGCGCGATCTCGCCGACCTGCACAAGAATGGCGTCAGGATCCGGATCATCGGCACGCGTGATGGGCTCAACAGCGACATCTTGCGGCTGATCGACGACGCTGTCCGCCTCACTAAGGACAATTCGGCGCTGCATCTCACCATTGCCTTCAACTACGGCGCCCGCGATGAGATCGCCCGCGCCGCTTCGCGCATCGCCGAGGAGGTGGCGCGAGGCTTGCTCGCCGCCACCGATATCACGCCCGAGCGCCTCGGCGCCTATCTCGACACCGCCGACGTGCCCGATCCAGACCTGCTCATTCGCACGAGCGGCGAGTTGCGTTTGAGCAACTTCCTCCTCTGGCAACTCGCCTATAGCGAGTTCGTTTTCATCGACACCTATTGGCCGGACTTCTCGCGCGAGACGCTCGAGGCCGCGATCGCCGAATATCAGCGGCGCACCCGCCGCTTCGGCGGGCTCAAGGCGAGATCCACCGCGTGACGCCGCTCGATGTGGCGCCGCGTGACGCCGAACCCGAATCCCAACCGCAAAAATCAGAGATGGCGACGCGGATGGCGTCCGCCGTGGTTCTCGCCGTCTTTGCGCTCGGGGCCGTGGTGGCGAGCCCCTGGACGTTTGCAGCGCTGGTGATTGCGGCCGGCGTCACCGTCGCTTGGGAATGGGGACGGCTGGTGCGCGGCCGAGGGTTCGACGGTACCGCCGCCATCCAGGCCACGGCTGTCGCCGCGATCGTCGTTTTCATCACCCTCGCCCGACCGGATCTCGCGCTTATCGCGGCCGCCGTCGCGCTTGCCGGGACCGCGATGCTTGGGTTCTCATCCAGCACCCTTGGCTGGTCGCTCGCGGGCCTCGCTTATTCGGTCCTGCCGGCTTGGGCCATGGTGTGGCTGCGCAGCGATCAAACCTTCGGCGCCGCTGCGCTGCTCTATCTGTTCGCCGTGGCCTGGACCACGGATACCGCCTCCTATGCCGGAGGCCGGCTGATCGGCGGTCCGAAGCTCGCGCCGCAGATCTCTCCGCGCAAGACATGGAGCGGGCTCATTTGCGGCACGCTGGCTCCCGGTCTCATCGGCTATGCTTTTGCCGTGGTACTTAAGGAGACATCGAGCTGGCGCCTGGCTATGGCAAGCATCGCGATCGCGGCGGCTTGCCAGATTGGCGATTTGAGCGAGAGCGCCGTGAAGCGCAGGTTCGGCGCCAAGGATGTGAGCCACCTCATTCCGGGTCATGGAGGCCTCCTCGATCGCATCGATGGCCTTCTCATTGCCGCAATCGCGGCGGCTTTGATCGCATTGCGTGATCCGGCCGATCCCGGTCGTGGATTGCTCATTTGGTGAGGCGTTGCGCATGACCGTGCTCACCCCGAGCTCCGCTGCTTTCAGGGCCACGTCGCCTAGAACGCGGCCGCGGCGCATCTCGATTCTCGGCGCCACGGGTTCGATCGGAGAGAGCACGCTCGATCTCATTGGCCGTGATCCATCGGCGTACACGGTCGTGGCCTTGACCGGCGGCCGGAACGCCACTCGCCTTGCCGAGCTCGCGGTGAAACATCGCGCCGAGCTGGTGGTGATCGCCGACGAAGCCTGCCATGCGGAGCTCCGCGGCCTGCTTGCCGGCACCGGCATCGAGACCGCCGCCGGCAGCGAAGCGCTGGTCGAGGCCGCGAGCCGGCCCGCGGATTGGGTGATGGCCGCGATCGTCGGCGCGGCGGGCCTCAAGCCTACGCTCGCGGCCGTGCGGCAGGGTACCTGCACGGCGCTCGCCAACAAGGAATGCCTGGTATCGGCGGGGCGCATCTTCATGCGCGAGGTCGCGCGCCACAAGACCGCGCTCCTGCCCGTCGACTCAGAGCACTCCGCGGCGATGCAGGTGATGGGCGGCATGTCAGCGCAAAACATCGAGCGGATCTGCCTGACTGCCTCAGGTGGACCGTTCAGATCCTGGAGCGTGGCCGACATGGCCCGGGCGAAGCCTAAACAGGCGCTTGCCCACCCCAACTGGTCGATGGGGCCAAAGGTGACCATCGATTCGGCGACCCTCATGAACAAGGCTCTCGAGCTGATCGAGGCGCATCATTTGTTCGCGGTTGGGGCGGATCGGCTTCAGGTGCTCATTCATCCCCAATCCATCGTGCACTGCCTAGTCTATTATCGCGACGGTTCGGTGCTGGCGCAGATGAGCTGTCCCGATATGCGCACCCCGATCGCTTATAGCCTCGCTTGGCCTGAGCGCATGGAGGCGCCAACCGAGCGGCTCGATCTCGCGAGATTGGGCACGCTGGCTTTCGAAGTGCCGGATGAAGTGCGCTTTCCGGCGCTGCGCCTGGCGCGAGAGGTGCTGGCCGCCGGCGGGAGCGCAAGCACGATTTTGAACGCCGCCAATGAGGTGGCGGTCGAGGCCTTTCTCAAGGGCAGAATCGGGTTCCTGGCGGTGGGGAACCTAGTCGAGGCTACGCTTGATCGCGCCGCCCACCTCGTGCCGCTTTCTCCCGACAGTGTCGACGACGTGCTTGCCATCGACGCCGAAGCGAGGGCCATGGCGCTTTCGCTGCTCGGCCGGTTTGCACAACCGGTGCCAGCGAGCTAGGAAGGCTTGAGGATTAGGGGTAAAATTTCGGCATGGAAATCATCAACAAGCTTTCAGGGCTCGGCGATACCTTGCTCGCCTACTTGCTCCCCTTCCTCTTCGTCCTCACCATCGTCGTATTTTTCCACGAGCTCGGCCATTTCCTCGTGGCGCGCTGGTGCGGGATCGCCGTCAAGGTGTTCTCGATCGGCTTCGGCCCCGAGATTTTCGGCTTCAACGACCGGCTTGGGACCCGCTGGCGGGTCTCATGGATCCCGCTTGGCGGCTATGTGAAGTTCATCGACGACGACAATGTCGCGAGTGCGCAAAGCGGCCGCAAGACGCTCGACCATTTGTCGGAGGAGGACCGGAAGCGCAGCTTCCAGGGCAAGCCCTTATGGGCGCGCGCCGCGGTGGTGGCCGCGGGGCCGATCGCCAACTTCATCCTCGCCATCGTCATCTTCACGGCGATCTTCACCTTTTTCGGTGAACGGACCACGGCGGCCAAGGTTGATGTCGTCAGTGCCGGAAGTGCGGCGGAAAGGGCGGGATTCCTGCCTGGCGACCGCGTCGTCAGCATCGACGGCCAGGCGATCGACAGCTTTGGTCAGATGCAGCGTATCGTTGGCATGAGCCCCGGTCAGTCGCTGCATTTCGAGGTCGAGCGCGATAGCAAGACCGTCGAGGTCGTGGCCACACCCGAATTGAAGGAGATTACCGACCATTTCGGCAACACCATGCGAATCGGGCTGCTCGGCATCCAGCGCAGCGCCTCGCCTGAGGACTGGACCTTGAAGCGGCACGATCCGTTGACCGCTTTCGGCATGGCGCTGAAAGAGTGCTATTTCGTGATTTCCCGCTCGCTTGGCTATCTCTACGACGTGGCGACGGGCCGGGAAGCCGCCGACCAGCTGGGCGGTCCCATCCGCATCGCCCAGGTCTCAGGACAAGTTGCCACAGCCGGTTTTTTCGCCCTGCTCAATCTCGCAGCTATCGTCTCGGTCAGTATTGGGCTAATAAACCTCTTTCCGATTCCCATGCTCGATGGTGGCCATCTTCTCTTCTACGGCATTGAGGCGATCAGAGGCCGGCCGCTGAGTGAAAGTGTCCAGGAAATCGGTTTCCGAATTGGCCTTGCCTTCGTTCTCATGCTAATGATCTTCGCGACTTGGAATGACTTGATTCATTTGAAGTTTCTGTGACGCTCGGGGGCGTTAAGTCCACAACGAAAACGGGTAAAAACCCAATCTCTCCCCGTGGGAGGTACGGACCAAAATCGGCCACAAAACAGTGGCCACTTTCGATCCTGGGCTTTACGTCCACGGGGGATCGGTGTTGAGGGGACGACACCAGTGACGGTGCGGTCGTGGTTGGCTAGAGGGCTGTCTGCAGCCTTGCTCGCAGCAGGGGCTGTTGTGTTGTCTGTTGCCATGAGCGCAAGCCTAGGCGAGCTGTCTGCGCACGCTCAGTCGGCCGGGACCGTCAGCGCCATCCGCGTCGAAGGCAACAAGCGGGTCGAGCCCGAAACTGTCCGAACGTATCTCAGCTTCAACGTCGGCGATCCCTACGACCTCGCCAAGGTCGACGAATCCTTGAAGACCCTGTTCGCCACAGGCCTGTTTCAAGACGTGCGCATCCGGCGCGAAGGGAGCACGGTGGTCATTATTGTGGCTGAGAACCCGATCGTGGCCCGGGTCGCCTTCGAGGGCAACAAGCAGATCGAGGACGACGCCTTGGTAGCGGAGGTGCAGCTCAAGCCCCGCACCGTCTATACCCGCGCGCGCGTGCAGGCAGACGTGCAGCGCATTCTCGTTCTCTACCGCCGTCAGGGCATGTATGCCGCTCAAGTCGATCCCAAGATCATCAACATCGACAACAACCGCATCGACGTCGTGTTCGAGATCAATGAGGGACCGATCACCAAGGTTCGCGCCATTAATTTCATCGGGAATTCCGCCTTTAGCGATTCCCAGCTCCGTTACGTGATCAGCACCACCCAGACATCACTGCTGAGCTTCCTCAAGAACACCAATATCTACGATCCGGACCGGCTCAATCTCGACCGCGAGCTGGTGCGCCAGTTCTATCTCAAGAACGGCTATGCCGACGTTCGCGTCGTGTCGGCGACCGCCGACCTCGACCGCGATGCCCGGGGCTTCTTCATCACCTTCACCGTCGACGAAGGCCAGAAGTACAAGTTCGGTGAGGTTGACGTCGAATCCGCTCTGCCCTCGGTGGATTTGCGCGCGTTGCGTGGCGTGGTCATGAGCCGGCCCGGCCGCATTTATGATGTTCAGAGGATCGAGAAGACGGCCGAGGCCTTGACCATCACCGCCTCGCAAGAGGGGTACGCCTTCGCTCAGGTCAGGCCCCGCTTCGATCGTGACGAAGCGTCCCACCGCATCAATATCACTTACGTCATCGACGAGGGTCCGCGCGTCTATATCGAGCGGATCAACATTGTCGGCAACTTCCGGACCCATGACGACGTGATTCGCCGGGAGTTCAGTCTGGCGGAAGGCGATGCCTATAACCGCTTGCTCGTCGAGGCGGCGAGGCGGCGGCTACGCTCGCTCGGCTTTTTCAAGACCGTGGACATCGATACCGAGCCCGGAGGCGCTCCCGACCGCGTCGTGCTCGTGGTCAAGGTGATGGAGCAGCCCACTGGCGAGCTGTCCTTCGGCGCGGGCTACTCCACCAGCGAGGGTGTCATTGGCGACATCAGCATCACCGAACGCAACCTCATGGGCAAAGGCCAATATGTCCGGCTCGGCTTCTCGGGAAGCCTCGAGCGGGCTCAGGTCGACTTCAGCTTTACCGAGCCCCACTTCCTCGATCGCAATCTTGCCGCGGGCTTCGACCTCTTCCACAAGGAGGTCGACTTCACCAACGTGTCATCGTACCGCGAGCGTAACACCGGCGGCGATCTCCGAATGGGCTTCCCGATCGCCTACAACACCCAGCTGGGCTTGCGCTATAGATTCGAGCGCGAGGAGATCTACGACGTCGCAAGCAATGCCTCGCTCGCGGTCAAGGACGCGGAAGGCGTCTCCAACGTGTCGAGCGTGGGCTACACGATTGCCTACGACACCCGCAATCTTCCTCAGTCGCCGACAAGCGGCGCGTTCGTCGCCTTCTCGCAGGACTTGGCCGGCGTTGGTGGCGACGTGAACTATTTCAGGTCGGTCGTTGACGGGCGTGGTTACTATCCCCTCACCAATAAGATCACCTTGGTGGGACGCGCGCAGGGCGGCTTCATCAATGGATGGGGCGGCCAGGACGTCCGCCTGACCGATCTGTTCTTCAAGGGCGGCGAGACGATCAGAGGCTTCCAGCGCGCGGGTTACGGTCCCCGTGATGCCTGCGAGGACCCTTCGACCGGAAAGCGCGTGAAGGACTGCACCAGGGATCCGCTCGGAGGCCAGACCTTTTGGGCCACCACTGCCGAGGCTCGCTTTCCTATCCCCTTCGTGCCTGACAGCATCGGTATGCAGGGCGCCGTGTTTGTCGATGCCGGATCGTTGTTCGACCCGAGCGGCCTTGCCCAGACTGCTGTCAGGAAGGAAGGAAGCTTTATTTTCGACGCCGCCGATGTTCGCATGTCGACCGGCGTGAGCCTTATCTGGCAATCGCCGCTGGGGCCGCTCCGCGCCGATCTCGCGCAAGCCCTGCTCAAATCCTCTTTCGACCGGACCGAACTCTTCCGGTTCGGCGCCTCGACCCAGTTCTAGAGGCTTGCTTCCGCATATCGCTTGGCGTCATTGCTGATGCTGCGACCCCTATCGGTGAGTTTTCGATGGAACATCCGGGCTTTTTCAAGCGTGCTGGCCCCTTCTCCTTGCGCGCGATGATCGAGGCCGCCGGAGCGGCCACCTCCGGCGAGGTCGATCTCGAGGCTGAGATCAAGGATGTCAGACCCCTCGACGTGGCTGGAGAGGGAGATATTTCGTTCCTCGACAACCCAAAATATCTGCCCATGCTCGCCCATACCGGGGCCACGGCCTGTCTCGTCGCACCCAAATTTGCAAGCCAGGCGCCCGCTGGAACGACGGCCATCGTCACCCCAGAGCCGTATATTGGCTTCGCCAAGGTGCTTGCCCTGTTCTATCCCGACGCGTTCAAACCAAAGGCAACGGGAGGCCGGGCTCTCGGAGCAGCCGAGAGCATCGATCGGACCGCTCGCCTGGAAGAGGGCGTGACGGTTGAGCCCGGCGCCGTGATCGGGCCGGAAGCGTCAATCGGACGGGGGACCACTATTGCTGCCGGCGCGATCATCGGTTACCGGGTGTATATCGGCCGCGACTGCTATATTGGTCCCAATGCGACGCTGGCTCACGCCCTGGTGGGCAACCGGGTGATTATCCACGCCGGCGCCTCGATCGGCCAGGATGGGTTTGGCTTCGCCATGGGCAAGGCGGGCCACCGGAAAGTGCCCCAGGTTGGGCGCGTGATCATTCAGGACGACGTTGAGATCGGCGCCAACACCACAATCGACCGCGGCGCCTTGCGCGACACGGTGATCGGGGAAGGTACGAAGATTGATAATCTTGTGCAAATTGGGCACAACGTGGTGATTGGAAGGCATTGCATCATCGTGGCACAAACCGGTATTTCGGGTAGCACGGAGCTCGAGGATTTCGTGGTTCTGGGCGGCCAGGTTGCCATTATCGGCCACGTCAAGATCGGCGCGGGCGCGCAAATCGGCGCCTGCAGCGCCGTGAAGGACAGCGTGCCACCTGGCGCAAGATGGGCTGGCATGCCGGCCAAGCCTTCGCGGGTGTGGTTCCGGGAGCTTGCGCTCATAAGCCGACTTGCCGAGCGCAAGGAGCTGAAGCCCGACGAGAATGAGAGCGGCGATTAGACGTTGGCTTGGCTATCGCCACGGGAGCCCATTGGCATGAATGAGAGCGGTGCAAAATCCAAGCTGGGGACGGCGGAGATCGCCGACATCCTCAAGCTGCTGCCGCATCGCTATCCGTTCCTCCTTGTCGACCGCATCGTCGACATGGATGGCGACCGTTCCGCCACGGGCATCAAGAATGTGACGGCGAACGAGCCATATTTCCAGGGGCATTTCCCGGGCAATCCGGTGATGCCGGGGGTGCTTCTGATCGAAGGCATGGCGCAGACCGCAGGCGCGCTCTGCATGCGCCACATCGAGGAGTTCAAACAGCCGCCGCTGGTCTATTTCATGGCGATCGACAAAGCGCGCTTCCGCCGGCCGGTGATTCCCGGCGACACCGTGCACTATCACGTGCACAAAATGCGCAATCGTGGACGCGTGTGGCGCTTCCGGGCGCAGGCGATGGTCGATGGCGTGCTCGTCGCCGAGGCCGAAGTCAGCGCCGTGATCGTCGAGACGTAAGTTCAAAGCCCGCGACATGGCCAACATTCATGCGACCGCTGCGGTCGATCCAAACGCTGAGCTGGGGGCGGGAGTCGAGATCGGCCCCTTTTGCGTGGTCGGACCCAACACGACGCTCGGAGACGGCGTCGTGATCCATTCGAACGCCGTGGTCACCGGCCGAACTAAATTTGGTGAAGGCTGCCAGGTGTTTCCCTTCGCCTCCATCGGCCACATTCCCCAGGACCAGAAATATCACGGCGAAGCGAGCAGCATCGAGATCGGCCCCGGGACCGTCATTCGCGAGCATGTCACCATAAATCCCGGCACCGAAGGTGGAGGCATGGTGACCCGCATCGGCTCCCATTGTCTCCTCATGGTGGGCGCCCACATCGCCCATGACTGTCAGCTCGGCGACCACGTCATCCTCGTCAACAACGCGACCTTGGCCGGTCACGTGACGGTTGGCGATCACGCCATTGTCGGCGGTCTCTCGGCCGTGCACCAATTCGTGCGCGTAGGCGCGCATGCCTTCATCGGCGGCATGTCGGGCATCACCGCTGATGTCATTCCCTTCGGCATGGCGGTCGGCAACCGCGCCACGCTCGCCGGACTAAACATTGTGGGGCTGCGCCGTCAGGGCTTTCCGCGCGAGCAGATCCACGAACTCCGCCAAGCCTATCGCATGCTGTTCTCAAGCGAGGGAACGTTGATGGAGCGCCTTGAGGATGTGGAGAACATGTTCTCGGCCAATCCGCTCGTGCAACAGATCATCGAGTTCATCAAGACCCATTCCGACCGCTCCTTCTGCGTACCGAGCAACAATGTCCCAGCGCCGAGCCAAAGCTGAGCTTGAGGGCTCGAGGGCGGACGCCCAGGCCAGGGGGGAAGGTCCGCTCGCCATCATCGCCGGAGGCGGCACTCTGCCTTGCGCACTTGCCACAGCGGTCACCTCGAGGGGCGGCCAAGTGCACATCATCGGCATTCGTGGCGAAGCCGACGATATGATCGCAAGCTTTCCACATAGCTGGATGAAATGGGGCGAGGCCGGCAAGCTATTCGCAACCCTGAAGCAGCAAGGCTGCCGCGACCTCGTCTTTATCGGAACCGTCAGCCGGCCCGATCTGAGCAACATCAAGCTTGATTTGGGGGCCATCAAGGCGCTGCCGTTCCTGTTGAGCCTGCGCAAGGGCGGCGACGACAGCGTGTTGTCGCGGATCGTGGGCTTCATTGAAAACAAGGGATATCGCGTGCGCGGAGCAGGAGAGGTGGCACCAGAGCTTTTGGCGGGAGTAGGGACGCTCGGCGCCAAGTCACCGTCGGCTGAGGGTAAGGCCGACATCGATGCCGGCTTTCGTGTGATCGAGGCGCTTGGCCGCCTTGATGTGGGCCAAGCCGCCGTCGTGGTCAAAGGCCACGTGCTTGCGGTCGAAGCGGCGGAAGGAACCGACGCCATGCTTGCCCGCTGCGCCGCGCTCAAACAATGGGGCCGCCGCGCCCGGGCCGGCGTGCTGGTGAAGGCGCCGAAGCCTGGACAAGAAGAACGCGTGGACCTGCCGACAATCGGCCCGGACACAGTGGAGAAGGCGGCCCACGCCGGACTTGCCGGTATTGCGGTTGCCGCCGGCCGAGTGCTGATCGTGGACCGCTCGGTCACCATCGCCGCGGCCAACAAGCACGGGCTGTTTCTGTTCGGCCAGCCATGGGCCGCCGAGCCCGATGCGTAACGAGGCAGACTCCCGGCCGAGCCCGCAAATGAAGCCTTTGAGACTGTTCCTGATCGCTGGCGAGCATTCGGGCGATGCCCTTGCCGCCAAGCTGATCGAGGGCTTGCGCACGCTGTCGCCAAGGCCGCTCGAGCTCGAAGGAGTAGGCGGAGAGCTGATGGCCGAGCAAGGCTGCCCCTCTTTGTTTCCCCTTGCTGAAATTGCGGTGATGAGCCCGCTCGACGTGCTTCCACGCTTGCCCGGCATCTGGCGGCGGATTCGGCAATCCGTGAACGCGGTGATCGCGCAAGACCCCGACACGCTCGTGATCCTCGATAGCCCCGAATTCACCCACCAGGTGGCCAAGCGCGTACGGCGCGTGCGGCCAGATATTCCCATAGTCGACTATGTCTCACCGAGCGTCTGGGCTTGGCGGCCAGGCCGGGCGCGCAAGATGCGCCGTTACGTCGACCACATCCTCGCCATCCTACCGTTCGAGCCGGAGGCGCATCGGCGCCTCGGCGGTCCACTCTGCAGCTATGTCGGCCATCCGCTCGTGGAGAAGTTTGACTGGATGCATCGCCTCGACCCTGAAGTTCTGCGCCGACGGCTCGGCATTGCTAAGGATCGCGCGATTCTCGTGGTGCTACCCGGCAGCCGGACGAGCGAGGTCAAACGTCTGATGGCGCCCTTCGGCGATGCCTTGCGCCGGCTGCAAGAGCAGAGCGGCCCCTTCGAAGTGATCCTACCGGCGGTCTCGAGCGTTCGCGCGCTGATCGAGCAGGGGCTCGCCACCTGGCCCCTGACGCCGCACATCGTCAGCAGCGAAGCCGACAAATTCGCAAGCTTCAAACTCGCACGTGTGGCCCTAGCCGCGTCGGGCACCGTGACGCTCGAGCTTGCGCTTGCCGGAACGCCGATGGTGGTTGCCTACAAGGCCGATCCATTGGCGACTCACTTTCGTTTTCTGCTGATCGCGCATTCCGTGGTGTTGCCGAATCTCATCCTCGGCGAGAATGTCTTTCCCGAGCTCCTGGAAAAGAAGTGCAACGGCGAGACACTGAGCGCGGCGCTCTTGCCGCTCATGCTGGGAGGCGCAGAGCGCGAGCAGCAGCTCGCTGGCTTGGCTCGCGTCATCGAGCGCGTGAGTGAGACGGACGAATCCCCAAGCTTACGCTCGGCGCGGATCGTCTTGGCCTACGCCCAAGCCAAGCAGGCGGGGGTACCCTCGGTTCAGCGCGCCTCGATCGGAAGGTAAGCGCGCTCGGTCGGACCGGTATAGAGCTGCCGTGGTCTGCCGATGCGCTGTGACGGATCCTCGATCATTTCTTTCCACTGCGCGATCCAACCGACGGTGCGGGCAATCGCGAATAGCACGGTGAACATATCGGTCGGGAAGCCGAGCGCCTTCAGCGTGATGCCCGAATAGAAGTCGATGTTGGGGTAAAGCTTCTTCTCGATGAAGTAGTCGTCGTTCAGCGCGATGCGCTCAAGCTCGAGCGCCACCTGAAGAATTGGATCGTTGCGGTGGCCCACCGCTTCCAGCACCTCATGGCAGGTCTTCTGCATAATGCGCGCCCGCGGGTCGTAGTTCTTGTAGACGCGGTGGCCGAAGCCCATCAGCCGGAAGGAGTCGTTCCGATCCTTGGCGCGCTTGATGTATTCGGGGATGTGCTCGACCGAACCGATCTCCTGCAACATCATCAGGGCCGCCTCGTTGGCCCCGCCATGGGCAGGCCCCCACAGACAAGCGATGCCTGCGGAGACGCAGGCGAACGGATTGGCGCCGGATGAGCCGGCGAGCCTTACCGTCGAGGTCGAGGCATTCTGCTCGTGGTCGGCATGAAGAATGAAGATGCGGCGCATGGCACGCGCGAGCACCGGATCGACCTTGTATTCCTCGCACGGCACCGCGAAGCACATATGGAGGAAGTTCGCCGAGTATTCGAGATCATTGCGGGGATAGATGAACGGCTGGCCAATGGAATATTTGTAAGCCATGGCGGCGATGGTCGGCATCTTGGCGATCATCCGCACGCTCGCCATCTCGCGCTGCGCAGGATCCTGGATGTCGATCGAGTCGTGATAGAAGGCGGAGAGCGCGCCGACCACGCCAACCATGACGGCCATGGGATGCGCGTCGCGACGGAAGCCCGTGTAGAACTTCGTCATCTGCTCGTGCACCATGGTGTGGCGCACAATGAGCTGGCGAAACATCTCGTACTGTTCCGGCGTCGGCAGCTCCCCATACAGCAGCAGGTAGCAGATCTCCATGAAACTGCCGTGCTCGGCCAGCTGGTCGATGGGATAGCCGCGATAGAGCAGCACGCCCTTGTCGCCATCGATGAAGGTGATCTTGGACTCGCAGCTCGCCGTCGAGGTGAAGCCCGGGTCGTAGGTAAAATAGCCGGTCTCCGGGTAGAGTGTGGTGATGTCGACGACGTCCGGCCCAAGAGTGCCAGAGCGGATCGGCAACTCGTGGCGACCGCCCCCCGCCAACAAGGTCGCCTCGGCAGGAACAGGTTTGTGGATTTCTGCGACGCTCATAACGATCTCCTGGGACCCCGTAGGATGGGAACGGAAATACAACGCGAGATTGGGGATATTCTGCCAGCAGTTCCGAGTTTAGCGTAGCGTTTTTTTGCACTGCGGCATAGATGGGGATAAATGTGACGCAGTGCAAAAAATTCCTGCATAAATCTTATGCAGATTTCGTTTCCAACGCCTTATCGCGGAGGCGGGCGAGGGACTCTTCGCGGCCGAGCACATCGAGCACGTCGAAAATGCCGGGAGAGGCCGCCCTGCCGGTAAGGGCCGTGCGGAGCGGCTGCGCCACCTTGCCGAGCTTGAGGCCCGTCTCGTCGGCAAAGGATCGGACGCACCCCTCGAGCGCCTCTTTCGACCAAGGCTCGACGGCTTCAAGCCACTCAAGCAAGGCCGCGAGCGTCTGCCGCCCTGGCTCATCGAGCAGCTTCTCGGCTTGCGCATCAAGCGCGAGCGGCCGTTTGGCAAAGAGGAATGCGGCGTTGTC
>Ga0315284_10003578_pt1 | contig 22120 bp, 16 predicted proteins | sample YL17G09_16_MG_FD_203696 | JGI IMG/M metagenome (GOLD analysis project Ga0315284, IMG submission 203696) | Sediment microbial communities from Yellowstone Lake, YNP, Wyoming, USA - YL17G09_16 | ecosystem: Environmental > Aquatic > Freshwater > Lake > Sediment | place: USA: Wyoming | collected... | reverse complement strand
TCACCCATTGGGTGTGTCTCCCGTTCCGTGGGTCAAGGGCGTCCTTACCCTCTATCTACGCGGCGGAACTGGGCTGCGATGCGAAGAAATCGTTGGATTGGTGAATAATTCGAGCTGAAGGGTTCGGTGGTGGTGCTGGATTTCTGGGCGAGCTGGTGCGGGCCATGCGTGGCGTCGCTGCCGCGACTGGAGAAGATCCATTCGGACTATGTCCCGCGCGGCCTGAAGCTGTACGCGGTCAATCTGCGCGAAACACAGGACAAGGTGCGGAGTTTTGTTGACGCCCAGAAGCTGACGATGCCGGTGTTGTTGGATAACGATGGGGATGTGGCGGATCGCTACCTTGCTCATGCCATTCCCCAGACGGTTATTATCGGGAGGGACGGGGTGATCAGGAAAGTCATCGTGGGGTTCAACCCCGCCGCGGATGCCGATCTGCGGCGGTTGATCGACGAACAGCTTGAGCGGAAGGTTGACGACCCGGGGAAGGCCGCCGCCCCGCAGTTCAAGAGGTAACCGGGCACTGCAACCAGTGCTATTGTGCGATGCATGGATTTCGCCCCGAAAGGTATCTCCCTCACGCGCCGATGATTGTAGCGAGGCAACTGCTGGCACACTCTGTAGCGGCGGTACAGGTCGAGATTGCGCATGAATGAACAACTCGTCAACAAGGTGCGGCAGTGTCCGTCATTGCCGTCGATGCCAGCTATAGCTCTTCAGGTGATCGAGCTGGCGCAGAAAGAGCAGGCCGACATTGCCGAGATCGCACGCATCATATCCAAGGATCCGGCCCTGTCGTCGAGGATCCTGCGTACGGTGAACTCCAGCTTCTATGGGCGCAGCCAGAGCATCGGCACGATCAGCCATGCGCTGGTCATCCTCGGCCTCCAGTCTGTGAAGACCCTCGTGCTGGGGTTTTCGCTGGTGAGCCACCTCAACAAGAGCCGCGGCAAGGGTTTCAACCATCTGGTCTATTGGCGGCGGTCCGTGTATGCGGCGACGGCGGCCCGGGCGCTGGCGGGAAAGCTGCAACTGGTCCATTCGGAGGAGTGTTTCCTGGCGGCGCTGCTCGCCGACATCGGAATGCTCATGCTTGACCAGGTCCTGGGCAACCAGTACAGCGATATTCACGCAGCGGTCACGAATCACGAGCAGTTGGCGGAGGCCGAGCAGCAGACGCTCGGCATGACGCACGCCGACACCACCAAGATCCTCGCGCAGCAATGGAAGCTGCCGCCGGTTCTGGCCGTCCCCATGGCGTGCCATCACTGCCCCGACTCAGTGACCGATCCGATGCTGCGGCGGCTGACGGATGTGATCTGGCTGGCGGGGCGCTGTGCCGACGTCTTCGTGGACGAGCATGCCGAGGAATCGATCGCCGCAGTCCGCAAGTTCTGCCTCGACAAGTACCAGATCCCGGAAGTGGACTGCGATGCCATGCTCGACGAGATCTGCAAGAGAACGAAGGAAGTCGCGTCGCTGTTTGAGGTGAGCATCAGCGACGCGACGAGCTATGAAAGCATTCTGAAGAAGGCGAACGAGACGCTGGTGGAACTGACGTTGCAGACGCAGCAGCAGGCGGCGACGCTGGAGCAGCAGAACATCAAGCTCCAAGTTCAGGCGACAACGGATGGTCTGACGGGGCTGGCCAACCGCGCGCATTTCGACCGGTTCCTCGATGAGCAGTTCGCGGCCGCGGCGCGGTGTGCCAAGCCCCTGTCCCTGCTGCTGCTGGATGTCGATCACTTCAAGCTGGTCAACGACCGGCAGGGGCACCCCGTCGGCGACCAGGTCCTCTCCTCGCTCGGCAGACTTCTGAAGAGTGCCGCCCGGGCAACGGATCTGGCGGCTCGCTACGGGGGTGAGGAGATGACTCTGGTCATGCCGGAGACGGCGCGGGCCACTGCGGCCGCGATAGCAGAGAGCATCCGGCGGGCGATAGCTGCCAAGCCCATCCTCTGCGGGGATCGTCCCGTCCCCGTGACGGTGAGCGTGGGGGTCGCCACCTACGAGCCGAAGGGGCCTTTCCGCGAGCCGGCCCACCTCGTCAAAGCCGCCGACCTGGCTGTCTATGCCGCCAAGCACTCGGGGAGAAACTGCGTGAGAGTATTCCTCCTTAAGCCTGGCGCTGCATCTCACGCGGCGGCATAGGTCCGGGTGAGCGTCTCCCAAAGCGAGGGCAGGGGAGGCTTCGAACGGTCAGGCCACACGCCAGCCTGCCAGCCCTCGATCCTTCGGCCCAAACCGGGTATACAGGAGCGGCGCCATCATCGGTTTTCGCCGGTCATGAGGCCGGAGGAGTGGATCTTGTCTCAAGCCTCTTCGCAGCCGCAAGCAGCGGATCGTGAAACCCAGTTCCTCGAACGATTCGGCCTCATCAAAAGCAAAATGCTCTCCGAGCTGCACAAAGTCATCATCGGTCAGGATGAGGTGATCGAGCTGCTCCTGGCGGCATTGTTCGCACGGGGGCATTGCCTGCTGGTGGGTGTGCCGGGGCTCGCCAAAACCTTGATGATCTCGACGCTGGCCAGAGTCCTGAAGCTGGATTTCAACCGCATTCAGTTCACCCCCGACCTCATGCCGGCGGATATTACCGGAACGGACATCCTCGAAGAGGATCAGACGACGGGCAAGCGGGGGTTCCGCTTCCTGAAGGGACCGGTCTTCGCCAACATCATCCTCGCCGATGAGATCAACCGCACCCCCCCCAAGACCCAATCGGCCCTGTTGCAGGCGATGCAGGAGTACCAGGTGACCGCCGGCGGGCAAACCTATGCGCTGGATCTGCCGTTCTTCGTGCTCGCCACCCAGAACCCCGTCGAGCAGGAGGGAACCTACCCCTTGCCCGAGGCGCAGCTTGACCGGTTCATGTTCATGGTCAACATCGGCTACCCCTCAAAAAAGGAGGAGCGGCAGATTGTGCGCCGCACCACCATGGATCTCGAGTCTGAGCCGGAGGCGGTTCTGTCGGCGGCGGACATCCTGCACGTGCAGAAAATACTGCGGAAACTCCCCGTCAGTGATCATGTGGTCGATTATGCGGTGAGTCTGGCGCGCGCGACCCGGCCTGGGCAGCAGGGCGTGCCGACCTTCATCGGAGATTGGCTGACATGGGGCGCGGGCCCGCGCGCCGCCCAGTACCTCGTGCTCGGCGCCAAGGCCCATGCGCTGTTGAACGCACGCCTCAATGTGAGCTGCGACGATGTGCGGAAGGTCGCCAAGCCCGTGCTCCGCCATCGCCTCTTCACCAACTTCAACGCCGACGCCGAGGGCATCGGGCCTGACGCCGTCGTCGAAAAGCTCATTCAGGCCGTGCCCGAAGCGGCCGCGGCGGAACATGCCCAGGCGTGAGATCGCTCTCCCCTGGACCCGGCCGAGGAAGCGTTTTTTCCTTCCTATTCTCACAGCGAGGCGACCATGTGCCGTCCAGGGTGATTGAGGGCGGCTGGAAATCTGGTGTGAACGGCACAGCCATCACCGATAAGAGTACATAGTCGATTGACAGTCCTCAGATACGGTGCATAATCGCGCAAGGTGATGTGTGTGCGAATGCAGAAAGGCGGCACGGACATGGCTGCTCCACAATTCTCCACGTTCTCGCCGAAGCACAATCGAAGCAAGCCTCGCCGGCATTTCACGCTCCAGGAGGCCAATCGATCGCTCCCGCTCGTGACGAGAATTGTCCGAGACATTGTGAACACGCATGAGCGAGCCGCGCAGCTCCAGGCCAAGCTCGATCAGTCGTGTACCGCGAATGAAACCTCGGCCGTGCAGGGCCAGCTCGAACAGAACCTCGGCCGCCTCCGCGACTACGTGCAGGAACTCGACGGCGTCGGGGTTGAGCTGAAGGATTTCGAGACCGGGCTGATCGATTTCCACGGCCGGCACCAGGGACGCGACGTGTTTCTGTGCTGGCGGCTGGGTGAGGAGAAGGTCGAGCACTGGCACGAACTGCACACGGGCTATTCGGCGCGGCAGCCGGTGGACACGCTGGAGGAGGGGGCTTAGGCGCCCGACATCTTCGTACTCTGAAAACAATCGCCCACGGACCGCGGTCCATGGGCGATTTCATGGTGTTCGCCGCTCGCCTGCGCGGAGTGTTGCGACGCCGGCGCAGCACATGCGTCGCGCCGCGGATGCACCGCGGAGCACTCTGGTTTCCCGCTCAGCCCATCGTGATCGCGCCGCTGGGGCAGGTGTCCGCGCATGCGTTGCAGTCAATGCAATCCTCCGCTTTAACGACGGCGACGGTGTCGGGCACGGTGATCGCTTGCGACGGGCAGGCGTCCACGCAGGTCTTGCAAGCGTTGCATTTTTCCTTGTCTACGATAGCGGCCATGAAGAATCACTCCTATAAAATCAACAACAGCGGTCCATTTGGTTTGGGTCGCCGCTTGAAGCAGAATAGGATAGCCTCGATTTCTGATCAAGCAAGCGAGCGCGGAATCCAGGACGCTCAGGCAGCCTCTGACGATGGCCGAGGGACCACCGAACGCCAGATTAGGTGCTGCGTTGCACGAACGGCCGGCAGCGGAGGATCGGCCGCGGCTATTCTGTGCATCACCCGCGGGCAATCGACCGGCTGGGTCTCCCGCGGCCGTCGCAGACAAGGCTCTCTGTTCGGCCAGACGCCGATGGGTTAGATTCTCAATCATGTTCTCTGCGCCCCTACGCTGGGTCAGGAGCCGGGATACGCCGGACGACGTGCGCGCCGTCGCTCGCGCGATGGCCCTTTGCGCTTTCCTGTGGGCGTTAAAGGTCCATCTGGCGTGGTGGTTCATTGCCGTCAAAGGCGTGCCGGCGCTCGATGAGCTGGCGTGGTGGGAGGTGCCGCTGCTGGGCGGGGGGGATGTGATCCTGTGCGCTGGCCTGGCGTCGGTCTATGCGGTGCTCTTCTGGATGGCCCAAACGACGCCGCGATGGGCGAGGATCGGCGTCGGCACGGTCCTCCCCGTGCTGTTGCACGCCACCGTCGTGGTCTTCTCCACGATCAGTTGGCAGGTCAACCTGATCTACGCCACGCCGCTGGAGATTGGCCACCTCCGCTCGGCCGATAACCTCGGGACCATGCGGGACTCGATCGTCGCGTATTTGGGGATCACGAACGTCACGTTCCTTCTGGCGGGGTTGGCCAGCTACTGGGCGCTCGGCCGGCCGATCGAATTGCTCCTTCGCAAGGCCGCCGCGCTGCGGGTCCGGTGGCGCCTGTGGACCGCGGCGATCGGGTGCGCGGTCCTCGTTGGGTGTGCCTGGCTGGTGAGGATGAAGGGGGTTTATGCGTGGGGGCTGAAACGTAACGCGGTCATCCATTTTGTGCAGTACTACCAGAAGCCCGCCAAGCCCCTGGACGTCCTTGCCTCCGCGCGGGCTATGACTGTGGACATGAAAGGGCGGGAGAACGAGCTGCTGGAACCGACTTCGCTCCATGTGGCGGGGGGGATTGTCGAGTCGGGCGTACGCGCCAACGGATCGGCCGAGGGGATGAACCTCCTGATCATCCTCATGGAGTCGACCTCGGCCCAGTATGTCGATGCGCGGACGACCCCCAACCTGCTCCGCCTTGCCGACAACGCGCTGAGCTTCAGCAACCACTTCATCACGTTTGCGGAGACATACAAGGCGCTGTATGGCGTGCTCTACTCGGATTACCTCCCGAACCTGGGCGGGGCCATGCGCGACCTGTACGGCAGGCCGCTGCCGCAGCGCTCCCTGGCCGATGTGCTCAAGGCTCGTGGCTACCAGACGGCGTTCTACCACTCCGGGTTTTTCTACTACACCGATCTGGGCTACCTCGTCGAGGCATTCGACACGCACGTGGACGGGACGCAGATTCAGAAGGTGGGCAAGCCCTGGGTGTGGGGAGTGTATGAAGAGCAGACGGTGGAGGCGCTCTCGCGGTGGATCGCCGCGAACAAAGACCGGCCCTTTTTCGCCGTCTATTCGACGATCTTCCCCCATCACCCCTACATCAGCCCCATGAAGGACAAGCCGTTCCCCGGCGACACGTGGGCCAACAAGTACCGCAATTCCCTCTGGTACGCGGACCACAGCATCGGCAGGGTGATCGATTTCCTTGATAAGGAGAAGCTGCGCGATAACACGTTGATCGTCGTCACGGGCGACCATGGCGAAACCGTGTCGTCTTTTCCCGTGGCGCACGGGCTGGCGATGACCCTGGAGGAAATACGCGTGCCCTGCATCCTGTCGAACCCGAAGCTCTTCCCCGGCAGGCGCGAGACGTCGCTCTGCACCAACCACCTGGACCTCGCGCCGACACTGGCGCGGCTGCTCGGCGCTGACCTGGCCCCAGACTGGCTCGGCCGCGATGTGCTGGCGCCACAAGTCCCCGCGAGGATGCTGTTCATGCGTATGGACCAGGGAAAGCTCTCGGGCGTCGTCGATAACGGACTGATGTATGTGCTCGATGAGAAATCGAACCGGTCGTCGCTCTATGCGATTGGCCAGGAACAGTTGGCTGCTCTGGACAGCGCGGACGGCCGCAACACGCTGAAGAGCCAATATGAGAGCAAGACGCGGCTGTTCACAAAATGGGCCGCGTGGCGGCATCTGAAACGGGCGACGGGGCAGTGAGGCGGTCCGGAGGGAGTGGGGACGCGGGTCGAAGCGAATAGCGATGACGGGTTATCAGGCGTAAGCGGGAATCCGTGTTTCATTGGCCTCGGCGCGAGCGTGGTGTAGGGTTCGAACACCTAATCCGGAGGAGAGATGAAACACACCGCTGTCGTATTGGTGCTGGGTAGTTTTCTGGCCTTGGCCGGCGACGTTCGCGCTGATCTGGTGAACGTGGCCCAGGGCGAGAACGTTTCCGTGGTTGCGGGAACGGTGTATGGGACGTTGTCCACGGTGACCGATGGGCTGTTCCTGCCTGAGTCGCAACAATGGCAGACGGACACGGCTTATTGGTACTACAATGCCACGCTCGAAATCGATCTTGGCGCGGCCCACACAATCGTGGGCGCGGCGTTCCAGTGCGATGACAACGACAGCTACCGGCTGGATTACTGGGACGCTGACGATCAGTCATGGGAAACGCTGTGGGCCGTGCCGAACTACGACGCCGGTCACTGGGGCATGACGACGCGGCCATATCCCGGCGGGTGGCAGGAGTTGGGCGCTGTGGTCACGAGCAAGGTTCGGTTCACGCAGACATCTGGGGATAACTGCTACTCCGTGTCGGAGATCCAGTTGATGGGTGGCGACGCGGTTGTGCCGCTGCCGGCGTCGGTGTGGAGCGGGTTGGCGCTCGGCGGGCTGGCGCTGGCGGGCCGGCGAACGTTGCGGAAGTAACGACATGATGCGCGGCGGCCTCCGCCTCGCAAGCAAGTGATCGCAGGGGACCATATAGAGCAAGCCGCCCGGCGGAGCGCAGAAAAGCGATTCTGTGCCCCGCCGGGCGGCGTTCTGCTTTTGCGGGGGCGGGTGATATGGGCGAGGCTGGGCCGCCTGGTGTACAATGAAGGTGTTGTCGGAGTTTTGCATGGAGATACTGCAAGGACTCAATGGTCTGCGGTGCCTGGAGCCGGACGCAGTCGTGTCCATTGGAAACTTCGATGGCGTCCATCGCGGGCATCAGGAGATACTGCGCAGGGCCAGGGAACTCTGCGCGGGGCAGGAGCGGCGCAGACTGGCCGTCGTCACCTTCGAGCCGCATCCGCTGACCGTGTTGCGCCCGGGGACGGCCCTGCGGCGCCTCACGCCGCCAGTCCTTAAAGAGGCGCTGCTCTGTCATGCGAGAGTCGATTACCTCGTCGTGTTGCCACCGGAACGACCGGTGCTGGACATGACGGCCGAGGACTTCTGGGGGCGGCTGCGGGAGGACGCGAAGCCGTCGTGGCTGGTCGAGGGAGGCGAATTCAACTTCGGGAAGGATCGCGGGGGGACGGTCGAAAAGCTGCGCTCCTGGGCCAAAGCAGACGGGGTGGGGCTGGAGGTGGTCGACGACGTCGAGGCGGTCTTGCTTGACCTCTCGGTCGTGCAGGTGAGCAGCACTCTCGTGCGCTGGCTGTTGGCCCATGGGCGGGTGCGCGATGCGGGCATATGCCTCGGCAGGCCCTATGTGCTCGAGGGAGAGGTGGTCAAGGGCTGCCAGCGAGGCCGGGAAATCGGCGTGCCCACCGCAAACCTCCAGTGTGCCGATCAGCTCGTCCCCGGTGAGGGTGTCTATGCCGGTCGCTGCCGGCTGGGTGCGGCGGTCTATCCGGCGGCCCTCAGCATCGGAACGATGCCGACCTTCGGGGGAGATCAGCGCCAGATCGAGGCGTACCTCGTCGGGTTCTCGGGCGACCTCTATGGCCAAACGCTGCGAGTGGAATTGCTCGACTGGGTGCGCGACCAACGCAAATTCGAGGGAGCCGCGGCGCTCAAGGTCCAGCTCGACTGGGACATCGAGGCGGTCGGCCATCGCAACGCCATGGAAGCCGGCCGGGACGTGGAGAAGAGGACCGCGAACCTCGGGCCGAGCGCTACGGGTTGACATGCCGTTCAGTTTGGCTCGCGCGTGGTTCACTTCCCTCAAGGGGCGGCTATCATCTGAGGCATGGCGGATCCCTATCAACAGGTCATCGGTGTGCTGGCCAAGTGCAGGCGGGTCCTGGTCACCACCCATGCGAGGATGGACGGCGACGCGGTGGGAAGCTGCGCGGCCCTCGTCATCGCAATGAGGCGTCGAAACATCGACGGCCAGGTCGTGCTCCTGACCGAACTGCCCCGGAAATACGCGTTTGTGTTCAATGAGAACAGCATCGCCTACCGGGACGTACTGAATGGATGGCCGGACGAGTGCCGCCTGGAGAGGTTTGACGCCCTGTTGGTCGTCGACACGGGGACCTGGTCGCAGTTGCCCGGTTTGAGGGAACGATTGGGGGGCTGGAGCGGCAAAACCGTGGTCATCGATCACCATCTGACTCAGGAAGCCTGGGGCGATGTCAGGCTCGTGAACAGCGACGCGGCGGCCTCCGGGCAGGTCGTGGCGGACCTGCTGGACCGCTGGGGCGTGCAGATCGACCGCGACATCGCCACGGCCCTCTACGCCGCGGTGGCCAGCGATACAGGGTGGTTTCAGTTCTCCAACACGCGGCCGGCGACCCTGCGACTCGCCGCCAGGCTCATGGAGTGCGGCGTGGACACCGACGGCATGTACCAGGCGATCTACCAGAACGAACGAGCCGAGCGGCTGGCGCTCCAAACCAGGGCGCAGCAGTCGCTGGAACTCCTGGCCGATGGGCGCCTGGCCCTGATGAAACTGAGGCAGCCGGATTTCCAGCAGACCCACGCCAGTATGGCCGACACCGAGAATATCGTGAACATCCCGCTGCAGATCGGGACCGTTGAAGTGTCGATGTTCATGGTGGAGGAGAAGCCCGATACGCTCGTCCGGGTCAGCCTCCGCAGCAAGGGGCGTGTCGATGTGGCCAGGTTTGCCGAGCGGTTCGGAGGCGGCGGGCACGCGCGCGCGGCAGGGCTGAAACTCGAGATGAGCCTCACCCAGGCGCTGACGCACGCGGCCGGAGCCATGGAAGATCTGCTCAGGGGGCAGAAGTGAGCGGCAACGTGTTATCGGACGACGAGGAGACCGCGCGATGAGGCGAACGGCATGGGTTCAGATCATCTGCGTGAGTGCGATGCTCGCGGCGTCGCTGCGCCCCGCCCCAACGCACGCGGCCACCTATGAAGAGGTGGACGCGGCGATCAAAAAGGCCGTGGCCTACCTCTACTCACAGCAGAAAGACGGGAACTGGGAGGTCGTCCCGGCACGTGATCCCAAGTCCGACCACAGCAACGTCAAGGGCTGGCAGTGGGGCGGATTGTCGGCCGCCGCCACCTGCGCGATCCTGTACGCCGGCGAAAGTCCGCAGGACTCGCGCATCAAGCAGGCGATCGAGTTCCTCCTCACGGCCGACATCCACGGCACCTATGCCCTGGGGTTCCGCTGCCAGGTGTGGGGGATGCTCCCGCCCTCGCCCCTCATCCAGCAGATGGCCTTCCGTGACGCCATGACGCTCATCGACGCCAACATCAAGCAGGGGCAGGCAAGGGGGTATTTCCCCTATTACTTCTACCAGGGAAAGCCCAAGCCTTCCGACCAGGACCTGGACCACAGCGTCAGCCAGTACGGCGTCCTCGGGTTGTGGGCCTGTTCGCAGCAGGCCGTGGAGATCCCCACCCGCGCCTGGCAGGAAATCGAGGCGGCCTGGAAAACGCACCAGTACGAAAGCGGCGGTTGGCCCTACCGCTACAAGCACGAGAACGCGGACTGGGCCGACGCCACGTTGTCCATGACCGCCGCCGGTGTGGCGTCCCTGTTCATCACCCAGGAAACACTGCATTCCCTGGAGGGTCTCGATGGCTCGGCCTATTGGCCAGACGAAAACATCGATCGCGGCCTGAAGTGGATCAGCGCCCACTTCAAGGATTACCAGAAGTCCCGCACATATTACACGCTCTACGGCATCGAACGGATCGGAGTGGCCAGCGGGCACAAGTACTTCGGAGGGATCAACTGGTATGACGAGGGGGCGGCGTATCTGGTGAAACACCAGAAAAGCGACGGCTCGTTCGGGGACGCCAACGACAATGACAATGCCAGGAAGGTTCCGGATACGGCCTTTGCGCTGATGTTCATGGCGCGCGGGCAGGCGCCCGTCTTGATGAACAAGCTGGAGTACGTGACACCTCAGATCGGCGCCAAGCCCAAGCCGCCGGCGTGGAACCAGCGCCCCCGCGAGGTGGCGAACATATCGCGGTGGCTTGGCAGGCAGATCGAGCATGACCTGAACTGGCAGATCGTCAGTCTCGATGCGCCGGTGGAGGACCTGCTGGACGCGCCCCTCCTGTGGATCACGGGCAAGGAGGCGTTCAGCTTCAAGCCGGATGAGGAGGCGAAACTCAAGCGGTTCGTCGAGAAGGGGGGCATCATCCTCGGAAATGCCGAGCTGGGCAGCAAGGCTTTCTCCGACAGTTACAGGAAGCTCGGACAGAAGCTCTTTCCCTACGAGTTCCGCGAGCTGCCGCCGGGGCATACCATCTACACCTCCGAGCAGTTCCCGCGGACCGAGTGGAAGAGGCCGCCCAGCCTCTTGGGGCTGAGCAATAACGCGCGAGAGCTCATGCTCCTTATCCCGCAGGCCGACCCGGGCAAAGCCTGGCAGCTCCAGAGCTTTGTCGGTGGCGATCGAGAGGCGCTGGCTCAGTTGATGGCCGACATCTTCCAGTACGCCGTGGACAAGAAGAACCTGCATCACAAGGGGCAGACCTTCCTCGTCGCCCTGGACAACAAGGTGCAGGCCAAGTCCACGGTCAAGCTGGCCCGGCTGCAATACGCGGGGAACTGGGACCCCGAGCCGGAAGGGTGGAGACGGATGGCCAATGTCATGCACAACCGGTCCGCCACGGACCTGGCCATCGAAACCGTCCGGCTGGGGACAGGTAAGCTCGCGGGACGGTACAAGGTGGCGCATCTGACGGGCACCACCCCCCTCGCCCTCACGGCCGCTGAGCAGGACGACCTGCGCAAGTTCATCGATGGCGGGGGAACACTCCTGGTCGATGCCGCGGGCGGCAGCGTGGAGTTCGCCGGCATCGCCGAGAAGGAGCTGGCGAACCTCTTCAAGCCGGACCAGATGAAGCTGCTCCCGCTGGATCATCCGGTCTACTCCACGGGCCAGACAATCAGGGAGTTGGACTTCAGGCAATTTGTGAAAAAGGTGCCGGGAAAAGCGGCCAAGCTCCTGCTGAGGGGCATCGAGAGGAACGGCAAGGTCCGGGTGTTCTTCAGCCCGGCGGACTTGAGCGCCGGCCTCGTGGGGCAGCCGGTGGACGGGATCGACGGATATGATCCGAAGACGGCGTCGGCCCTGATCGGGAATATGATCCTGTATGCGGTGAAGTGACCGAAAAGCTTCGCCGGCCGCGGTCGCTGGCCGTCCGGGTTCGCATGTTCGGAAATGGCCGTCAGTCCCTGACGATCAATTTGCTCTTGGCCTCGACGAGCAGCTCGAACACGATCGCCACGTCCTCATTGCGCATCCGGATGCACCCCATCGAGGTTTCCTTGCCGATCGAGTCGGGTTCGATCGTGCCGTGGATGCCGTAGGAAACCTTGCCGACGGCGTGTCCTTCGACCCCCGCCAGACCGATCCAGAAATCGCCCAGGGGATTCCTGGGGTCGCCGGCGGCGATCACGCCTTCGCCTCGCGGACCGTGATACGTGGGCTTCCTGAGCTTCTTGTGAGGGTCCACAACCCATGTGCCCGCGGGGGTCGAATCGTCCTTGCCCAGGCCGACGGGATAGGCGGCCACGTAGATCGAGCCTTGCTCGCCGGGCATCCCGAGGTAAATGTCCATCTGGAACTTGCTTTTCGTGATAACGGCGTGAAAGGGACCCTTGATGATCTTGATCGTCTGGCCCGCACGCACCTTGCGCGGGTCGGAGATGCCGTTGATCCGGCATAAAAGCTCCCACGTGACGCCGTTGGCCGCGGCTATCTTCTGGAGCTTGTCCCCCAACTGTAGAACATACAATACGCAAACAGGATCGTCCCTGTACACGCGCCGGCCGAACAGCGCGTCCTGGCTGATCTTCGTGAGCAACGTTCTCGCGGCGGCGGTGTCCGTGTCGCTTAGATTGCCCGCGAGCAGAGCGTCGTTAAGTATCTTGCGGGCCCCCGCAACGTCGCCAGCATCCAGCCTCGTCTTGGCGTCCTCCAGAGGACGCCCGCTCAGGGTCACAGCAGCGGCTGCCACGGGCGAGGCGACCACAAGATCGGCAGCGGCGGCGGGCGTGGCGGGTGTCTCGGTGGTCACCAGGAGAGGCACCAGCGGGGCATCGGGTCTCGGCGCCGCCTTGCCGCCGGCATCGTCGTCGGCGACTTGCCTGCGCGCCTCCGAGCCTTGCGGAGACTGCGACGCGGAAACCCGCGCACCTTTGATCTTACGAGCTGCGATGAAGATCCCCGCCGCGAGTGTGCAGATGAGAATGAAGGCCACTACGCGGCGGATGCGACGTCTGGAGCGGCTCATGGAAGAACCTCCGTGTTCTTTGGCTCTCGATTTCTCTCAGATGATCTTCGATTCCGCAGGCACTCCGACCTGCGCCGCACTCCAGAGCTTCCATCACGAACCGAAAATCACGAATCGAAAACTCTACGACCGGATGAGTTCCGGCGCGAACCGCCGAACACTCCGATCGGTCACCAGCATACCGAGCGAAATGTCGTGGTCAAGCACGGGAATGGAGTCAACGATCTGTTCCTCGAACGCCAGCCCGCAACTGAGCCCCATGAAATCGGCCTGGCTCAGAAAGCGATCGTAGAAACCCATGCCGCGGCCAAGGCGGTGCCCCTGCCCCGTGAAGGCCAGCCCCGGCACGACAACGAGGTTGACCAGTTCCACCGGGATCGGGTTGCCCGCAACGGGCTCGCGAACGCCGTGTTCGGTCGTGCTCAGCCCGCTCTGCAGGGAGTTGATCTCGACGGGGAGGATGCGCCGCTGGTGCCAGGAGACGCTTGGCACCACCACCGTCTTGCCTTGCTGCCAGCAACGCAACGCCAGCGGAGCCGTATCCACCTCGCTTGGCATCGACAGGTACAGCATCACCACCTCGGCGGCCGCAAACTCCGGGCAGCCGATCAGCAGCGAGCACGCCGCCTGGCTCTTCTCGTGCCGGCTCGCCTCGTTCATCGCGGCCAGCCGCTCGCGGAGCAGTTTGCGAACCACGGGTTTGCTGTTGTACTCGGTCACCCTGTCCTCGCTTCTATCATCGGCTGTCCTCGACCTCTATCCATCAGACACTCCTCCGGAATTGCGGTCAGGCCTCTGATGCCTCGATTTTCGCAGCTCTTCGAGCCTCCGGCGGATCTCGGCCTCAAAGCCTCGGTCGGTTGGCTGGTAGTACGCCTTGTCCACGCCCAAGTAGTCTTGATCGACAAAACCCGTTGCCGAGTCATGAGCGTACTTGTAGTCGACGCCGTGACCGAGCCGTTTGGCGCCGCTGTAGTGGGCATCACGCAAGTGCTTCGGAACGGGGATGGTGCGGCCTTCTTTCACGTCCTTCATCGCGCCCCAGATCGCGACCGCACAGGCGTTGGATTTGGGGGCGGTGGCCATGTAAACCGCCGCTTGACCTAGTGTTAGCTGTGCCTCGGGCATGCCGATTCGCTCCACAATCGCGTACGCCGCCTCCGCCACGAGCAGCGCGTTCGGATCCGCGTTGCCGATGTCCTCGCTGGCGAGAATGGCGATACGCCTCGCGATAAACCGCGGATCCTCCCCCGCCTGCAGCATCTTCGCCACCCAGTACACCGCGGCATCAGGATCGCTGCCACGCATCGACTTGATAAGAGCGCTGGCGGCGTCATAATGCTCGTCGCCTGTCCCGTCGTAAACGATCGCCTTGCGCTGGATGGATTGCTCGGCGACATCGAGGGTGATCCGGATCGTGTTATCGGTCTGGGCTGCCGCTTCCTGCGATCTGGCCTGCGAGACCACGGCCACCTCCAGCGCCATCAGCGCCCGCCGAGCGTCCCCATCGCACATAACAGCCCAAAGGTCAACGGCTTTCGGGTCGATATCAACTTTCAGAGTGCCGTAGCCTCGTTTCCCGTCGGCGATGGCCCGATAAACCAGCGTGCCTATGTCCTGTTCAGAAAGAGGAACAAATTGAAAGATCTGGCTGCGGCTCACCAGCGGCGGGTTGACGGCGAAAAAAGGGTTCTCGGTCGTCGCGCCGACGAGGATGATCAGGCCGTTCTCCACGTCCGCCAGCAGAATATCCTGCTGAGCCCGGTTGAAACGATGGATCTCGTCCAGGAACATGACGGTGCGCTGGCCGCTGTGCGAGAGGCGGTCCCTCGCCTGATCGAGGATCGCCCGGACCTCCTTGACGCCAACGGCGCCGGCATTGGCCTGCTCGAAATGCGCGCGGGTGTAGTTCGCGATCAACTGCGCCAGCGCCGTCTTCCCCGTCCCCGGAGGGCCGTAGAAGATGACGGACGACAGGCGGTCAGCTTCGAGCGTTCGGCGGAGAAGCTTGCCCGGACCAAGAAAATGCTGCTGCCCCACAAATTCGTCGAGCGTCTGCGGCCGCATCCGGACGGCCAGAGGCGCCACACGCTCCAGGTTCTTACGGCGAGAGTCTTGAAAGAGGTCCATGGTGGTCTCATGCGTCGGGCCAGGCCGGGCGACGTCGCTTGGCTCCCGGCCGCAACAGGCGTATGCTGCTTGATGTTATCAATGATACCCTGGGCCGCGCGCGCCGGGAGGGTTCGGGGGCCTTTGAACGATGCGGTGCCGGGCAGCTCGGGCGTGGCTGATTCCGCGGCAGCGGGGGAGTACGCTGTGTGCGGGAGTTGAGGAGGAACACCATGTGCGGAATCGTAGCATATGTCGGGCGGAAAATCGCGCAGCCGATCCTCATTGAAGGCCTCAAACGCCTGGAGTACCGCGGGTACGACTCGGCGGGCATCGCCGTCATCGACGAGGCGGGATCGATGCACATACGGCGGGCGGTCGGCCGAATCAGCGTCCTGGAAGACATGCTGCAGCGCAAGGCGCCTCTGCCGGATGCCCATGTCGGCATGGCCCACACGCGCTGGGCGACGCACGGCCCGCCCACGGAACTCAATGCCCATCCTCACCAGGACGACACCGGGCGCGTCGCGCTGGTGCACAACGGGATCATCGAGAACTATGCGGCGCTGAAAAAGTTCCTCACGGAAAAGGGGCATACGTTCTCAAGCCAGACGGATACGGAAGTCCTGGCGATGCTGATCGGGGACCTCTACGCGGAACTGCAGGCCCAAAACCATGTCCCCGACGGCGCGTCGCTGCTCCAACGAGCGGTCCAGGCCGCGCTGCACGAGGTGGAAGGAACGTACGGGATCGCGGTGATCTGCAAGGATGAGCCGGACACGCTCGTGGTGGCCCGCAAGGGCAGCCCTCTCATCATCGGGGTGGGGCAGAATGAGTATGTGGTCGCCTCCGACGCCAGCGCGATCGTGGAACACACGACGCAGGTTGTCTATCTCAACGACAACGAAATGGCGGTCCTCAGGCCGGGCTCCTTCCGCACGCTGACGATCGACAACATCGCCATCACGCCGGTGGTCTCGCACCTGGAGCACAAGCTCGAAGAGTATGAGCTCGGTGAGTACGAGCACTACATGCTCAAGGAGATCTTCGAGCAGCCCACGGCGATCAGCAACTGCCTGCGCGGGCGCGCGGAGCCGAAAGAGGGACGCATCGTGCTGGGCGGCATCGCGGACCACACACGCGAGCTGGTCCGGGCGCGGCGTTTCATCCTGACCGGGCAAGGAACCGCCTGGCACGCCGGGCTCGTCGGCGATTACCTCCTGGAGGACCTGGCGAAAGTCGTGACCGAGTGTACCTACGCCTCGGAGTTCCGCTACCGCAACCCCCTCGTCGAAGAGGGAACGGTCGTGGTGGCCATCAGCCAGTCCGGCGAAACCGCCGACACCCTCGCGGCGCTCCGCGAGGCAAAAGAGAAGGGGGCGCTGACCCTCGGCATCGTGAACGTGGTCGGCTCCACCATTGCCAGGGAAACCGACGGGGGCGTCTACCTCCACGCCGGGCCTGAGATTGGCGTGGCCAGCACCAAGGCGTTCACCTGCCAGTGCGTCGTGCTCACCATGCTGGCGCTGTACCTGGGCCGGCGGCGATTCATGAGCCAGGCGGCCTGCCAGGACATGATCGACGGCCTGTGCGCCATTCCCGATCAGATGACGCGCGTGCTGCAACAGAGCGATCACGTCAAGGAGATAGCACGCAAGTTCTGCGATCGCGGAAACTGGCTGTTCCTGGGTCGAGGCTACCACTACCCCGTTGCCCTGGAAGGCGCACTGAAGCTCAAGGAAATCAGCTACATCCACGCCGAAGGCATGCCCGCGTCCGAAATGAAGCACGGGCCCATCGCGCTCATCAACGAAGGCATGCCCGTGGTCTTCATCGCGACCCAGGGACTGCAGTACGACAAGGTCATCAGCAACATCGAAGAGGTCCGGGCCCGCGGGGGGAAGATCATCGTGGTCGCCACCGAAGGCGACAAGCAGATCCGGCGGTACTCGGATTATGTGATCGAGGTGCCGCACACGGCCGAACCCCTCCAGCCGCTCCTGAGCGTTGTCCCGCTCCAACTGCTGGCGTATCACGCGGCGGTGGCGCTGGAGCGGAACGTCGACAAGCCGCGCAACCTGGCCAAGAGCGTCACGGTGGAATAGATCGGAGCCGGCTCGCTCGCAGGCCCATGGGCGTCTGCACGCGCGTTGGTCCTTGAAACTTTCCCCCGCATGGCGCGTACTACTGTGCGTGCGACACCGAACGACTCTTCTCATGGCCGTGGTGGCGACGCTCTGGGCGCTGCTCGCGGCCTCGCAGGCCCCGGCTGCGCCCCTGACGCAGCCGGCGGATCGGCTGACGTGGCTGAGCCGCCGGGGGATCGAGCTGCTCAAGCAGAAGAAGTACGAGGAGGCCGAGAAGATCTTCGATGAGGCGCTGCGGATCAGCCCGAACCGGTATCTGAACCTCTACAACATGGCCTGCGCCAAGGCGCGGCTGGGCAGAACCCAAGACGCGCTGGGCTATCTGGAGCGGGCGGCCAGCGAGGGATTCACCGATTTCATCCACATTCAGAAGGACGAAGACCTGGCCAGCCTGCGGAGGCTTCCGCGGTATGAAGCTCTGATGGGTCGGAAGGACGAGCTGCAGCGGCAGGATGCGCAGCGGATCGTCGCGTTCCTCAAGCACGAGCTGGGGCAGGGGTATCTCTTCGAGATCGACACGGAACACAAGCTGATCTTCGCGACGAACACCGATGCGCCGACGCTGGCGGAGCTGAAGCGGCGGCTGGTGATGCAGGCGACGAGCCTGTGGGAACAGGTCTTTGAGAACCGGCCGGATCAGTACATCAGCATGGTCCTGCCGTCGGCGGTCGACTACCGGCAGATCGTGTCTCGGCCTGGGGTGGGGGGATTCTATGACCACGAGAACCGCCGGCTGATCGCGCAGCGGCTGGGGCAGGTGATGCAACACGAGTTCACGCATGCGCTGCACAACTCGGACCTGGACTGGCTTGAGCAGGAGCACGCGGCATGGGTGCAGGAGGGGCTGGCGACGCTGTTTGAGTCGGGGCGGTTTGAGGGCCAGCGCCTGTCGCCGGCGGATAGCTACCGTCTGGGCGCGGTGCAGGAGGCGGCGAGGAAGGGGCGGCTGATCCCGTTCACACGGTTGTTTGCGATGGATCCGAAGGCGTTCACGGCGAATGCGGTGGTGAACCTGACGTATGGGCAGGCGGGGAGCCTGATGTTGTACCTGCATGAGCAGGGGCTTCTGCGCAACTTTTATGAAACGTACAAGCAAGGGTATGCGGCCGAGAAGACGGGGCGGGCGGCGCTGGAGCGGGTAACGGGCAGGAAGCTGGCGGAGGTGGAGCGGGAGTGGAAGGAGTGGATGCTGAGGCGGGCGCCTCCGCCGCTGGATACGGGGCCGCAGGGGGCGATCCTGGGGGCGCGGTTCGGGGAGGCCAACGACGGGCTGCGGATTGACTACCTGTTGCCGCTGGGGCCTGCGCAGCGCGCGGGGCTGAAGGCGGGGGACATTGTGGTGGGGGTGGACGGGGAGGACGTGCGGGATGCGAACTCGCTGATGCCGCTGCTGTCGGAGCACGCGCCGGGAGATCGGGTGACGGTGAAGGTTCGGCGCGGGGAGGCGTATGTGTCGGTGGTGGTGAGGCTTGGGCGTCGGGATGCCGTTGAGGGGCGGCCGGCGTCGCGGCAGTGAGGGCCGGACGGGGCGGAGGATGGGATCATGTCATGCTGGCCTCCACGGTGGGGGCGGCGGCGGCGGCGTAGCGGACGGTGGCTTCGTCGATGTCGTCCCAGGCGCGGTCGCGGCGGGCGAAGACGGTTTTCATGACTTGGACGGCCTTCTCGAGCCCGTACGGCTCGGCTCCTTTGTCGGTCCAGAAGGTGTAGCTTGGGGTGAACCGTGGCGCGATGTTGGAGCCGGCGAGCAGGGAGGCGAAGCCGACGTAGGAGCCGGCCATGAGGCGGGTTCCGACGGCGAGTTTGGCGTGGTCGCCGATGAGGGAGCCGAGGTTTCGGCGGCCGGTTTTTTCGATTCCCTGTCGCGTTACGACACTGATTTCTCCGTAGGTGTTTTTGAGGTTGGAGGTAGCGGAGCCGGCGCCGATGTTGACCCATTTGCCGACGTAGCTGTCGCCGAGGTAGCCGTCGTGGGACTTGTTGGTGTAGCCGAAGATGAGGGAGTTGGAGACTTCCCCGCCGACCTTGCACATGGTTCCGATGGTGGTGCCGGGGCGGATGAAGGCGAGGGGCGTGATCTGGGCGTAGGGGGCGATGTAGCAGGGTCCCTGGAGGACGGCGTTGGCGCCGATGGAGGCGTGGTGGTCGATAACGACGGGGCCTTTGGAGGCATCGAGGACGGCGCCGGGCTGGATGTCGGCGTTGGGAGCGATGCAGACGTTGTGGTCGTCGATCATGTGGTAGGGTCCGGCGGGCTTGGGCAGGCAATCGCGTCGGACGCGGGCGGAGTCTTCGATGAGGGACTCTTCGTTCCACTTGATGAGGTCCCAGAGGCGTTCGACGAGACGGGTCTGAGGTTCCATGCGGGGCAGCTTGAGCAGCTCCATCCATTTTGGGGTGCGGTCCATGGCGTCGGCGGGTGAGAGGCCGGGGGAGACGACTTTGGCGAGGCGGACGACGTCGCCGGGGTCGATGAGGGCGGCCTGCTGGTCGGGGATGTCGCATTTGCGGAAGTGGAGGGTCTGGCCGCTGACGAGGAGCGCGGGGTCGTTGTCGAGGGGGAGGTTGACGTCGGCGGGGACGGAGAGCTTCGGGAGGATGCGTCGGCGGCAGAAGTCGGCGAGTTCGGGGCGTACCCAGAGAGAGAGCCGGGAGGGTTTGGTGTGGCGGATCTGTTTTTCGAGGAGTGCGGCCATGCCGGTGGCGAGCATGAAGACTGGTCGGCCGAGGGAGAGGGGTGCGAACGTCTTCCAGTGAACGCCTTCGAAGACGACGACGTGCATGGGGGGAATTGTAGCAGAAGGGGGGAAGCGGGGAACGTGTGGGATGCGCTGCGCGAGTGAGCGGGGGGCGTTTTTTCGTGGGGTGGGGCGTAAGTGCAGGGCCGGCCGGGTGGTATCGGTTTGTTGTGGCGGAAAAACCGACCCTAAACCGACCCTAAACCGACCCCCAAACGACCCCAAACCGACCCCCAAACGACCCCAAAACGACCCCGAAATGACCCTGTTTCGACCCCCAAATGACCCTGTTTTGAGCGTGAAAGGAGCCTGAAACGAGGGGGATGCGATTGCCGATTGCCGAATGTCGATTGCCGAGTGAATGAGGACGGACGGAAGGAAAGTGATGAGGGGGAGGAGAAGAGGAAGCCACAGATGGGCCACGGATGAGCACAGATGGCGGCGCACGGGCAAGATGCCCGCGGCACGGGAGTGGGGCAGGTCGGTGATGTCGTGCATGCTCGTGTCCTCCTGGGAGAGAACACGTCCCTCCCTATATACAGGTCAGTTGCGCGAGTGGCGGGCGGGGGAGGAAGCGCTGGCCGGGGGATTTTGGGATTCGCCTGAAGGGGTGGGCGAAGTTTTTCCGGATTTTTGGCGGGGGCGCAGCGCCAATAGAAGGGGTCAGGGGTCAGGGGTCAGGGGTGAGGAGGCGGGGCAGGGGAAACGCGGGGTGGTTCTGGGGTTTTCGGGGGAATACCGGATCATTGGGAGACGATATAGGATAGGCGGTGGGCGGTTTCCTGAAGCTTCGGCATAGTTTTTGGTTGCTTTGGCCGGGGGAGGTGGGTAGACTTCGGTTGGCGGAATCGGGTGACTGGGGCGCGGGCCCTGTGGGTCTGTGGTGTAGCAGAGCGTGCGAGCCGAGTGCGGTCGGCTGCTCATCGAGCGTGGGGTACGGGAGAGGCACATCATGTCGCTACTATCGCTTGTCGGGAAGTCGTTGTATGTGGGCAGGGTGGTTGGGCGCGGCCGAGGGCGATCTGGTGGGCGGATTGTGGCCGAGGCGTTGGAGGGGCGGATGATGTTGGCGGGGGCGGTGGGGAGCATCGACTTGTTCAATGCCTCGCCGGCGGTGTTTGTGGAAAACCAGGGGCAATGGGCGGATCAGGGGGTTCGGTATGGGTTTGATGGGGCGGGGTTCGCGATAGGGTTTCGGGATGAGGGGCTGGACTTTCGGCTGTCGCGGGGACAGGCGGAAACCTCTGGCGCAGAGACTGATCCTATTGCGCGCTCGATGGCCTCGGCGGAGGCGGGCGTTCAGACTACGGCGTTTTCGCTGCGGTTCGAGGGGGCGAATCGGGTTGAGCCTGCGGGGGAGGATCGGGCGGAGACGGTTTTCAATTATTTCGTTGGGGAACAGAGTAATTGGCGGTCGAATGTGGCGGGGTATGGGGCGGTGGCGTATGAGGGGCTTTATGCGGGGGTTGATCTGCGGATGTCGGGGCAGCGCAGTGCGATGAAATACGAGTTTCACGTCGCGCCGGGCGGGGATTATCGGCAGATTCAGTTGCGATACGAGGGGATTGGCGGGTTGACGGTGGGGGTGGATGGGTCGCTGGTGGTGGATTTGGGCGAGGGGCGGGGGCAGTTGGTGGATGATGCGCCGGTGATTTATCAGGAGATTGATGGGCGGCGGGTGGAGGTGGCGGGGCGGTTTGTGCTGATGGGCGCGAGTTCGTATGGGTTTGAGGTGACGGGGGAGTGGGATGCGGGGCAGGAGCTGGTGATCGATCCGGACTTGGCGTGGAGCACCTACCTGGGCGGCAACAGCGATGACTCGGGGTATGGCATTGCCGTGGACGGCTGGGGCAATATGTTGGTGACGGGGTACACGGCCTCCTCCGGCTGGACCAGCGGTGGGTTCGACACGAGCTTCAACGGCGGCGAGCCCTACGGTGACGCTTTCGTGGCCAAGCTGAGCCCTTCTGGAGGGCATCTGTGGAGCACCTACCTGGGCGGCAGCGGCGATGACCGTGGCTATGGCATTGCCGTGGACGGATCGGGCAATGTGGTGGTGACGGGGTACACGGACTCCTCCGGGTGGAC
>Ga0315284_10003577_pt1 | contig 22121 bp, 21 predicted proteins | sample YL17G09_16_MG_FD_203696 | JGI IMG/M metagenome (GOLD analysis project Ga0315284, IMG submission 203696) | Sediment microbial communities from Yellowstone Lake, YNP, Wyoming, USA - YL17G09_16 | ecosystem: Environmental > Aquatic > Freshwater > Lake > Sediment | place: USA: Wyoming | collected... | reverse complement strand
CGAAACTGCTATAAATTGGCCTTCTTGTATTTTTGCCACCTTCTTCCATTCCGCCCTCTTGACAAGCTCCTTGGTTTTCTGATAAACTGAAAGTGTAATATCTGAGACAGAGACGTTCGTAGGTTCTGTCTCTTTTTTATTTAAATCAAACTCAAGCCATTTTCTGGTATCATCTAAACTAATAAATTTATTGGCAAATAATTGTTTGAGTTCTTTGGCGGTTTTTGAAGGACTAGAAATCAATCTCACTTGCTCTTTTTGGAACAATAAATATTCCAGCGCCCAATAAAAATCTCCGTCACCGGTCAAAACAACCGCCTCATTATAATCTTCCTTGTATTTCATCATTTCAAAAACCATCCGAGCATCCACGTCTGCCTTTTGATATGTCTCACCTCTTAAATTAACAAATGTTTTGACAGGACTAAGACGCATCTCATATCCCCATTGCCTCATTTTTTCAAAAAGGCGAAGCTGTGTTTTGTCTTTATTGTTAACGCCCGAATAATAAAAAATTCTCTTGACTCCAAAACGTTCTCTTAAATATTTAATAAGTTTCTTCAAATCAATTTTCCAAGGATTTTTGTCGGTTTCGCGATAAACCATATTAGAAGCGTCAACAAAAGCATAAGCAGTGTGTTGCTCGGTTGGAATGTGCTTGCTATCTACAACCAAATACGGATGATTGCCAGTGGTTCTGATGGTCTTGCCTGAAGCGGTAGTTAATTTATAGATCGGTTTAACTCCCATATCCATCAAGGCCTTGACTTTGCTCCAGACCAGCTTGCCTGTTTTTTCATCAAGGGTCTGAATTTCATCTCCGGGCTGAATATCTTTTATCATCACTTCGTCATAAATGTAATCATCGTCTTCTTCTAGTTTTGAGTTTTGAGTTGTGGTTTTGAGTTTTGAGTTTTGAGTTTTGCGCTTTTTGCGTCTCCGACGCAATCTCGTGTCTCCAGTTACACACTGACCGACAACATGAAGATTGTATAACGGAGTGTTAATTCCTATTCCCACATTGCCGGTAAAAGAACTATCCCCTCCGCTTGGTTCAATATGTAAATCTCCATTAGCATCAGTGAACAATTCTGTATAAGTAGAAGCATCAGCATAAGTTAATGTTAATTGAGTATTAGTATCAAGAACTTCTAGTTTGTAATCAGGGCTAGTATCCCCGATGCCTACAACATAGGCGGTGGAATCAGGATAAAGATAATTTCCTGTTAAGGTCCAAGCTCCTCCTGATCCTGATATATCTGCCCAAGTGGCATTGCCCGAACCGTCTGATGATAATACATAGCCAGCAGTAGGACTTGTTGTCATTTGAAATTGGGCTGTGGTTATTTTTCCTGTTGTTGTTAAATTAGCGCTGCCAATACTAACATCTCCTCCCGAAGGATTGATCTCTAGGTCTCCTGAACTATCTACAAAAAATTCTGAATAACTAGAACCGTCTACATTGGTAAGGGTCAGCTGGGTTGCCGTATCAAGTATTTCTACTATATAATCAGGGGTGGCATCGCCTACGCCTATGCGGCTATTAATATCATCCCAAACAAATCCTGTAGCTCCTCCAAAACTGCCTCCATCGTTGTATTGCATCTGGCCGTCTGATCCTCCAGGATTAGTATCTGCTACTGTTGCCCAAGACACTGCCCCAGAACCATCTGTTTGTAAGAACTGACTAGAAGAACCATCAGAGCTTGGAAGAGTATAGGCGTCATTGATTGTGATATCGCCTCCTGACGGATTGATATTTAAATCTCCGTTGCTATCTACGGAAAATTCTGCGTAAGCAGTTCCATCGGTATGGCTGATAGCAAACTGGGTAGCGGTTGATAAAACCTCTAACGGGTAATCGGCTGAAGTATCTCCGATGCCCAAATTAGCTGTTATGCCCTTGCTGAAAGTAGCTGTTTCTAAAAAAGTAGAAGTCATTCCCACGGTCAAAGTATCGGTAGACAAACTTGGATTAGTTCCTAAATAGGTTGATCCTTTAATAGACAAAGAATTCCCCACTATTGATCCCTGGACTCCCAAAGAAACAAAACTGCCGTGGCCTCCGACTTCAATGCCACCTGGAGCGCTGATATAAATTGGAGAAGTAGGAATATTATTATTCCCTGAATACGATTGGATCTTGGATGAAAAATCTGCTTTCCAGGAATCAAGATCTTCCAGCTGGTTCTTAAGCATTGCCAATTCCACATCATCAATCTGAACGTATTGCTTAATGGTCTGCTCTATTTCTTCTATCTTGGTTATCTTGATTACCTCTAATTCCTTGATTATCTCTTTAGCTATAATGCCTTGTTCTTTCAGTTCGGCTATTTCTTGTTTTAATATTTCTAATTCTGAATTATCAACAAAAATTTTTTCTTCTGTCGGGAAAATTCCCCAAGGATAAGTGATGAATTTTATCCCTTCAAAAAAAGCGTCAATCCAGTAAGCAACTTTTTTATTTCCCAAAGCAAGATTAATATCAACCATGTCTCTGATTGCCACATAAGCATCTCTAAGATCTTGCCAGCCGGCTATCAAGGTTTGGAAAACATATTCGGCTGTATCTCTGAAAAAAGCAACAATCTTGTTCCAGTAATTATTTAAAAAAGAAAATGTCTTATTGAAAATTTCAGAGAAGAATTGGAATCTCTGATCGGACTGCTCTTCAACAATTTTTGTTTCTTTTTTTATTTGTTCAGAAATTTCTTTTACGCCCGGGATCTCTTCAATTTTATTTTTCGCCCACTGGCCGTAATCTTTAAAAATATTTAAGGTTTCATAAACGCCTGCGTCTTTGGAAAATTGGCTTAAAGAATCTTTATTGAAAATAAAAGCTGTAACCACCAAGGCAAGAACTAAAACAAAAGCAAACCCGAAACGCGCGAATGGGCTTACTGCGACCTGCTTGAATTTTTTTAAAAGAATTTCACTTAGCCGGTAAGAAAAAGGGCTGACCGGAACCAGTTCAATCTCTCCGACCGGAAGATTTCTTGGTATCGCTGGTTCTGATTTCTTTTCCTCTTTTTTAATTTTATTTTTTTTGCCGTTTCCGTTTAAATTATTTTTGTAATCATCGGCTTTAGCTAAATACTGCTCAAGCCATTCTTTCTTCGTTACCCAGTTCCGGCCGATCTTTAATGCGTTTAGTTTTCCTTGCCTGGCGCGCAAACTTAAATATTCCTGTGAGTATTTACAGATTTTAGTCGCTTCCAGTAAGGATATGTAATTTTCTGGCTTTTCTATCTTAGACATATATTATATATACATATAGGCAGAGTTAATTTTGGCGGGGTTGACAAACTATTTTAAAGATATAAAATAACAAAAGAAGATCCTTGATCCCCCCCGCTTAGCGGGGGAGGTACGAAAAAAACTTTTAGGTCTCGCAGCTTGATTGCTTTTTTCAAAGAGGGTCTTCTTTTTTTGCCCAGTTTTATCCAGCCCATTTTTGCCACCCGCCGGCCTTAAACCACAAAATCAAGATAATTTTCTTGGTTAATAATTTGAAAAATTGAGCCAGGATAACTTTTCAGCCATTCTTGAGGAGGTTTCGCTCTTTTATCTCTAAATTTAAATTCATAACCAAAAAGTTTTCCTTCTCTCTCTTCAATAAAATCTATTTCTTTTCCATCCCAAGTGCGCCAAAAATAATTGTTTGCAAAGATACCGCAATAAGCTTGTTTTTTAAGACGCTCCGATATAATAAAATTCTCCCATAATTTTCCGATGTCGTCGCGCAACTCAAGGGGATTAAAATTAGCGATAATAGCGTTTCTAACGCCGTTATCAAAAAAATAATACTTCGCTTTTTTGGTAACTTCTTTGCGCAGATTCCGGCTGAAGCCGCGGAGGCTATAAATCACGAAAGATTTTTCAAATAAATCCAAATACCTGGCTATTGTCTTATAATCCAGCGCCAATTGTTTTCCTAATTCAGAAAGCGAAACCTCGCTGCCAACTTGAAAAGCCAAAAGACGCAGAAGGTCCAAAAGTATTTTTGATCCTTTAACTTTCTCCAGTTCCAACACATCTTTTAAAAGATACGATCCGACAATTTCATTAAGAATTCTTTTCTTTTCCTCCAGGTTGTTATTAACCGCTATTTCAGGATAACCGCCGTAAATCAAATATTCTTCTAATCGGTTTTTAAGTTCGTAATTATTATAAAGATTTTTTAATTCAACTTGAGAAATAGGAAAAAGCGTTAAAGTAATTTTTCTTCCGGTAAGCGGTTCTCCGACCTGTCCTGATAATTCAAAAGAAGAAGAACCAGTGGCTATTACTTTTATGCCCGGGGTTTGGTCAATTATTATTTTAAGCCCTTCTCCAATATTTTTTATCTTTTGCGCCTCATCTATAGCTATGAGATCGTATCCTTGAACATATTCTTTAATTTTAGAGAAATCTTTTGAGTTTAAAAGATTTTGAATCTTAAGAACGTCTCCGAAATCAAGCTTATATTTTATTTTTCCATTAATTGTATCAAGATAATCTTTTAAAAGCGTGGTTTTTCCTACCTGGCGCGAACCAAAAATCACTAAAACTTTATTTGGTTTTAAATATTTTTCTAAATTTTGATAATAACGTGGGATTTTCATTGTATTCATTATATTTATTATACTAAACTAAATCCTCAAAATTAATCAATTACAAGGATTTCAAATCCTCAAAATTATCTTTTTCCCCCAGTTTTATCCAGCCCATTTTTGCCACCCGCCGATCATTCTGCCTATCTCTTCTATTTGCTGCTGGGCTACGCCAAATTTTCTGTTTGTCATTAAATTCATTTCATAGGCAAAACGAAAACGAATTTTAAATTTATCAAAAAGATAACTTATTTTTAAAATGCCGTCTCTTTTTTGATTGTCTGGCAAGGAATTAGTTTTTATTACTTCATCTAATATCTGCCAGATTATTTGTTGAATTTCTGCTCCTAAAGTATATTTGTACTCTTTGCGAAATTGCTGAATAATTTTATAAATATACTTAATAAATTCGTATGTTTTTATATAAATCGGCAAATGCGAATATTGAGCCATATAATATGTTCTGCCTTGAGCTAAAATCAATTTCCTAACGGACACACCGAACCCAATAGTTAGTGCTATTAGTCTTAGTATTGTTGTTCGTGTTGCCGTTGTTCAAGTTCACGTTCCAACCGTTGTTGGTATTGTTCGAGTTGGTAGTAGCTGACCAATAGTTGTTGGTAGTGCTGGACAAATTGTCCTGCCACTTTAAAATATCTGTAATTTAATCTTTGCCTTAGCAAAGTATAAATTATTTGAACTTATGGTTGCTTTTAATTTTTATAAAACAACCGGGCAGGACCGCAATGGATTTTATGCTCTCCTTGCAAGCAATTTAAAAAATTAAACTCGCAAGCTCTTGGCATTATTGATTTTAAAATAGCTAAAATTTTTGTCGACCGGTTCTAAAAATTTCTGCAATGACCCGAAATTCTTTTGCCATAATTTCTGACGCAAATTAAAAGTTTGAGCATGTTTGAATTGTCCGTAATAAGAATTGACTGTAAACAATATCTGTTTGACTTCCGGCTCTGTAAATTCTTTTAAATTTTGGTTGAATTTCCATAATTTATCTTTTAAATTCGCAACTGCTCTGCGCCGCATCAAAATATAATTTGGCTTGACTATAAACCCGACAAAATTTATTCCTTTATTTATATCCTGCAAAATCTGTTTTTGAGGGTGAAGGGTTAATTTTAATTTGTTCCGCAAAAATTCATTAACTTCGTTGCGCCAAATTTTTAATTGTTCCTTATCTTGCGATAATAGAACCAAGTCATCAACATACCGCAAATAATATTTAGCTTTTAGTGTGTGTTTTACAAATTGGTCCAGCTCGTTCAAATAAACATTAGCAAAGAATTGGCTGGTTAAATTGCCAATAGGCAGGCCTTGATTTGGTGGCACCTTAAAAAGCGATTTATGGTCGGGAATCAGAGCGAAAAGAGATGGATTGCCCTTAAGATAATAATCACTGGTTGGATTATGAAAAATAATCGTTTCAGCCAGCCATAAAATTTCCGGATTTTTAATATGCTTCTTTATCAATTTAAATAAAATATCTTTTTTCAAGCTGACAAAAAAACTCCTGATATCTGCCTGAAGACAATAAACTGGCTGGCGATTATTGCGGCTCGCTTTCTTAATATATCTTTTTAAATCTCTAAGTGTCCTATGGGCGCCTTTTTCTTTTCGGCAGGAATACGACTGGTCAATAAATTTCGGCTCCCAAATTCTTTCTAAGTAACCTACTAAAATATGATGAACAATCCTATCTCTAAAGTCAGCAGCGAATATCTCTCGGGCTTTTGGTTTAATTACTACAAAACAAATTGAACGGCCGGGCTTATAAGTATGCTCTTTTAATTCTTTTTGCAGTTTTAAAAGTTCTTGCTCAAAATTAATTTCAAATTTAATTGCGTTAACAGTATATCTTTTTCTTTTCCGGCATTCATAATAACATTTTAAAAGATTTTCAAAAGAAAAAATTCGCGCCGCAAAATTTACTCTCTCTCTCTCTCTCTCTCGTAATGTGCGGATTTTTCTATTTCCATAATTTTTATTTATTTTACTCATCCAAATTTATTAAATCTCCAAATCTCCAAATAACCTTAAATCCATTTCCTAACGGACACACCGAACCGAATAGCCAGTGCTATTAGTCTTAGTATTGCTGTACGTGTAGCCGCTGGCCAAGTACACGTACCAACCGCCGTTGGTAGTGGTCGAGTTGGTAGTAGCTGACCAATAGCTGTAGGTAGGGCTGGACAAATAACTTACAGAGGCCTTGGAAGAACCATTAATATATGCCTGCATCAGTTCTTTTTGATAAGGAAGCCGCCAACCGCTACCTAAGGCATCACAGCCAGTTTTATTTCCTTCGGTAAGTTTTGTGCATCTGCAGCCAGCTTCGCCATCAGCATCGCAATCTGTTGCAGTTCCTGAATAATAGCAGTTATTAGCCCAAAACCAAGTTTGCGTATAATCGCCTGCGACATTTAATGCGATAGACCAAATAAGCCCGGTAGAATTATCTTTTGCGTCAGCATAAGTAGCATCGCCTGTTCCGCAATAGTTATTTCCAACAACGCAATCAGTCCAGCTCCCTTGATAAGAACCTGTGGGATATGGCTGGGCTGCCCCGTCATTATAGTCGTCCACTCCGCCTAAAGCCTGAGTATAATAAGCATAATCAGTGGCTCCGCTAGTGGCGCTGCCATTATACATATTGGTTCCGAAACGAAGAATTGATATATTGCCCCTGATTCCTAACCTGGCAAAACTATAACTTGACCATAATACGCCGTAAAAAATTATTATGCCTAATAAGACAATTATTAAATATTTTTTAATCATATTTTTTATATTTTTTAATTATTAAATAAAAAAACTTTTAGGTCTCGCAGCTTGAATAGATATATATAATATATCTACTATCTTAATTATCTCTTATCCAAAAACCAGTGTCAACATCTAAGCTGTGGATAAACTATCGGATAACGAATATATTATTTTAGTCGTGATTTTAATACAAAAAGCCCATTTAAAGGGCTTTTTTATCATCCGATACGTTATAAAAATTCAAAACTTAAATATCAAAATGTAAAATTACAAAGAAAAATTTAAAATTTTAAAATTAAAAACAATTTTATCATTTTAAATTGTCATTTTGATTTTTGATTTTTGCATTTTTAACTTTTTAATGCGTTCTTATACTTTGGAGAATTCCAATACAGATAAACATCGCTATCAAATTGCTTCCCCCATAACTGATTAATGGCAAAGGCAAACCAATAACCGGCAAAACTCCTAAATTCATACCGACATGAACAAACAGTTGAGAAAATAAAACAACAACAAAACCAGACGCGAAAAGGCGGGGAAAATTTGATCTGGCAGAAAGGGCGATTTTTATGATTCTTCCGAATAAAATTACAAAAAGAGACAAAACAAAAATAACTCCCATCAAACCGAACTCTTCTCCGATCACAGAAAAAATAAAATCGGTATAGGGTTCGGATAAAAATCCGTACTGAGTCTGAGAGCCCTTGCCAAATCCTTGGCCCCAAACCCCTCCGGAACCAATGGCGATTCTTGATTGGGTCTGGCTCCAATTTATTCCCAAGGTTTCAACTTGAGGAGCTAAAAAACTGACCACTCTGTCTTTTTGATATTCTTTTAAAAAGAAAATCCAGCCCAAAGAGGCTATTAAAATTCCGCAGAAAACCAAAATAAAAAAGTGGCGCAGCTTAATGCCCGAAACAACCAAAACGCCTATCCATAAAGCAATTAAAATTAAAGCTGATCCCAAATCGGGCTGACGGGCTATCAGTAAAAAAGGAATTAAAACATAAAAGCCAGATAAGATAATATGAGGCAATTTATACATCTCAATATGCCTTGTAGAAAAAAATTTGGCTAATAAAATTATTAAAACTACGGTAGTCAGGCCTATCGGGCCGAAAGAAAGACCTCCTATCTTATACCAGCTTTTTACCCCCCTGATTTCCGGGGCAAAGAAAAAAAGCCCTAATAATAAAATAAGGCAAAGAAAATAAAGAACTAAAATAAAATAAGAATTTTGCTGAACGGATCTCCAATCAAAAAAGCTCAAGGCAATCATTAAAATAACACCAATAGCCAAAAACACTAACTGCTTTTTAAAGTTTAAAAAATCATCTTTGCCCAAAGAAATGCTGTAAATTGAAACCAATCCGACTCCTGCTAAAAGCAAACAAGAGATTATTAAAATCCAATCAAATTTTTTAAAATGTTGAATCATATTTTATAACCGATATGTCTATTCAAGATTAAAACAGCTTATCCGATACGATATTCTATTTATAACATCTCTAAGAATTCTTTTTCTGTTAGGATTTTAATGCCTAATTGCTTTGCTTTCTGGTATTTAGATCCTGGATCTGAACCGGCTATTAAAAAGTCGGTTTTCTTGGAAACTGATTCGGAAATTTCTCCGCCCAATTGCCTGATTTTCTCTTTTGCCACCTCTCTTGTTATTGTCTCCAAGCCACCAGTTAAAACAAAACTTTTGCCCTTTAATTTATTATTCTTAATTCCTAATTCATAATTCATAATTCTAACCCCTGCCCTTTCAAATTTCTTTATATATTCTAAATTTCTCTTATCGCGGAACCACTGATAAATTGACCTTGCTACTATTGGCCCGACATCTTGAATCTTTTCCAACTCTAATAATTCGGCTTTTTTCAATTTATCCAGTTCTCCAAAATGCTTAGCTAAATCTAAAGCAGTTTCTTCTCCCACATTTCTAATGCCTAAGGCATAGATAAATCTGGAAAGAGAAATCTCTTTTTTATTATTAATCGCTTCAATTATATTCTGAGCTGACTTTTCGGCAAATCTCTCCAAAGATAAAAGATCGCCTATTTCTAAATCAAATAAATCAGCCGGATCGGAAATTAATCCGGCATCAATAAGTTTATCGATAATCTTGGGACCCAATCCATCAATATCAAAAGCTGTTTTAGAAATAAAATGATAAAAATATTCTTTTTTTTGGGCAAAGCAATTTTTATTAACGCAGCGGACAAGGACCTCTCCTTCTGCTTTTTCTACCCTTCCTCCGCAAGCAGGACATTGATCAGGCATTTTAAAATCTTTTTCTTTGCCAGTCCTTAATTCAGTTAATACTTTAACTATATCAGGAATAACATCTCCTGCCCTGCTTACTATCACCGTATCGTTGATTTTAACTCCTAATCTTTTTATCTCGTCTTCATTATGCAAGGTTGCCCGAGAAATTGTTATTCCGCTCAATTCAACCGGTTTTAAATGAGCCACTGGCGTTAAGGCGCCGGTTCTGCCGACTTGAACCTTAATATCCTCAACCATAGTAGTGGCTTGCCTGCCTGGAAACTTAAAAGCGATCGCTCCCCTCGGGGCTTTGCCAACCACGCTTAATTTATTGAAAACTTCATTGGAATTCACAATCACCACGATTCCATCTATTTCATAAGGAATTTTCTCCCTGATATCTTGAACGTGCTTGTGGAACTCAAAAACCTCTGATAAGTTTTTGCAGTATTTATTATAAGGATTTGTTTTGAAACCAAGCTGTTTTAATATCTTATGCTTTTGTTCGTGAGTCAAAATTTCTTTAGAGACCCGACCTCTAGTCGCTTCTTCGTTGAAGTTTTCGAGAGGTCGGGTCTCTCTTAAACTTAATAAATCATAAATAAAAGAATCTAATTTGCGAGAAGTAGTAATTTTAGGATCTAACTGCCGGACTGAACCAGCGGCCAGGTTTCTCGGATTGGCATATTCGTTTTTAAACTTCTCAAAAGCTTTTTTAGGAATAAAAACCTCGCCCCGAACTGCTATCTTTTCCGGGATCCGACCCCCGCTAGCTAGCGGGGGTCGGATCCCCGCTATCTTCAATGGAATTGCTTCAATTGTTTTTAAATTCTGGGTGATATCTTCTCCAATTACTCCATCTCCCCGGGTTGAACCGATTTTTAGAACTCCCTTCTTATATATAAGCTCTATTGCCAAACCATCTATTTTCAGTTCGCAGTAAAAATCAATTTCTGATATTTCTCGTTCAGTAAGAAGCTTAGAAATTCTTAGCAGCCAATCCTCCATATCTTTTTTTGAAAACGCATCATTAAAAGAAAGCATCGGTTGAGGATGTTTCACTTTTTCAAACTTATCTAATGGCCGGCCCCCTATTCTTTGGGTAGGAGAATCAGACGTGATTAAATCCGGAAATTCCAGCTCTAAATCAAAAAGCTCTTTTTTCAAAGAATCAAGAGCTGAATCAGAAATCTCCTGCTTGTCTAAGACGTGGTATAAATACCTATGATGATCAATTAGTTTTCGCAGTTTCTTAATACGTTGATGTGCTTGCTGCTTAGTCATTAAAAAGAATTATGAATTATGAATTATGAATTATGAATTATGAATATTCTATTATTTATTTGTCTTTCTTTATTCCCAATTCCTAATTCTTAATTCCTAATTCACGTTTAATATCTTACTTCAATTGATCTTTCGGTCCCCTTATAAATACCGGCTGATTTGATGCAGAAAAGTTTAGTAGCTGGGCAATCACCCGAATTGCCGACCAATACTGTAATATTATAACTAGCGCCGTTATCTAGAACTTCAGAATACCCGTTAAACCCGACAGGATTTGCTCTTTGAGTCAATGCCTTTTCAATTCCGGTATCAGCCGCGTAAAAAGCAACTACTGAATTTTCCATTCCTTTTATTGCCTCCAATTGAACTAAAAGAATCGTGGTAATCCCAAAAACAATAGCTAAGATAATAGCCGTTAACATTACTGCCAGATATAAAGAAAGACCATTTTGACTATTCATTTGATTATTCATCTTTATTTTATTATACCATATTTTATTTAAAAAAGGGTTTTTTGATTGGGTTTATCTTTTTGTTCTCCCTTAGAAAAGATTTTTATTTTGCCGTAAACCCCGTCATAACCAGGAATCAAATCAACCTTGCCCTCCCTGACCCTTATTATTCCTTGGCTGATTTCCGCTGAAGTGGCTGATTTTAAATCTTGATAAGAAACGTTTAATAAAATTTCAAACTCGCTTTTAAAGTTCTCGATTAGATTATTATATTCCCGGGCTACTGCCTTAGTTCCGGTGCCCAGACCTAAAACATCAGCAATTATTTCCCCTAAAGGAATCAAACTCTTAAAAGGAATGGCTTTTTCCGGCTTTATTCCTATTAGGCGGTCAGCCAATTCTTCCACTCTGTTCAACACTCCTAACGTTAAGGGTTTGCCGCAAACAGGACAGAGGCCATTATATTTTCGCGACTCTTGAGGAGACAAGGAAACGTCGCAAACCCGATGGCCGTCATAATGATATTTGCCTTCTTCAGGAAAAAATTCAATCGTATAAAGAAATTTATTCAGGTCTTTGGCTTTAATCGCTTCTATAATCTTAAAATAATTTATCTCAGTATCAAAAACATTGGCTTCTCGGCCTATTTTAGCCGGACTGTGAGCATCAGAATTGCTGATTAAAGCAATCTTATCTAAATTAGAAACCCGCCAGTTCATAGCAGGGTTCGAGGACAAGCCCGTTTCGCCGGCATAAATATATTTTGTGTAATCTTCAAAACATTCCTCTAAAGAATCAAAGCCCGACTTAGAACCGAAGATGCTGAACCAGGGCGTCCAAATATGGGCCGGAACAATAAAACAATCTTGAGAAGAATTTAAAACGATTTTAGCCAGCTCTTTAACATCTAAGCCAAGAATTGGCCGGCCATCGGATTTTAAATTGCCTATCCAGCCCAACTGGGTATTTATTTTTTCGCAAATTTCAAAAGAAGGGGAAAAAACAATAATATGGACCTTTCTGACTTTATTATTTTTAGAATAAATACAACTGATTTCTGCCGTTAAAATAAAACGGACTTCAGATTCCAATTTTCGCAGTTTAAAAAGTCCCGGTTCGGCTGGCTCTAATTTCTCTTTTAAGTTCTTCAACCATTCAGGATGGGTAAAATCTCCGGTTCCTAAAACCTTGATTCCTTTAATCTTGGCCCATTTATTTAGGGCCTCTAAATCCATGTCCTTGCTCGTGGCCCGGGAGTATTTAGAATGAATATGAAAATCAGCAACAAACATAATATTTTATCTTATCATAGTATACACAGAATTTCCACAAAAAAGTTGACAAAGTCCTTTAAACCATTACAATTAAAGATATGGTGGATAGAAATTAAAGGTCGTGCGAAAATAAACAATAACGTAAAGTTAAATTCATGATTAAAGATAATTTATATCCTACTTTTACATCTCAAGAAGAAGAAAATGAAACGCCTGAAGAAATGCCTGAAACGCCTGAGACTTCTGAGGAAACTCCTGTAGAAGGAGACGAAGAAAAAACCGAAGGAGAGGTTTCTGAAACTCCGGAAGAAGATTCAGGATTCTAAAAGTTTATTGATTTAATTTCCACAAAAACAACCCCCGCCAAGGCGGGGGGTTGTTTTTTATGTTTTGCTTTAAATTTAGCTTAACGCAATTAATTAAATTAAAATTTTGCCTAAGAATTCATTTATTTCGGAATTTCTAATAAGAATAGTACGATTAGTGGTGAAAGTTAGTCCTTTATTGGGACTATTCTCAAAGCCAAGATAAATTCTCTCAATTCCATTTCTCTTTAGTTCTTTAATAGCGGGCTGTAAATCAGAATCTGAGCTAGCTATGATTGCTGTTTTCAATTCTTTATTATGAGCCGATGTAATCATATCTACTGCAATTTTTACATCAACACCTTTTTCTTTAAAAGTTAAACTTTCATGCCCCTTTACACATCTTTCTATGTACCCCCTTACTCTGCCAGCAAGAATAATTTCAAATCCTTGTTTTTCTAAATGGGTCTTTAATTTTCTTTGTTTATCTATGAGATCTTCTGATTTTTTAAGTGTTTCTTTGTGTCTTGATAATTTTCCTAAATAAAATATTCTTCTATCTATATTTATATCAAGTAACGCTTTATCAATAAGCCCTTTAAAATTATAAACAGAAAAATCAATATCTTTATCTCTATCCGGATTAAGAATTAAGTTAATTTTGCTAATAAAATTACGTCCATCTATAAAAAGTATTGTCTTCATAAAAATAGAACCCCAACGGACCTTTCGGCTGGTTGGGGCGATGATTATTTAGTATCGCAAAATTATAATGCTTTGTCAAGCGCTTCCTGTGGAAAAATAAATCGCTTACTCATATAAAGAAGATTTTTTGATGATGATTTTGTAGAGGTTTTCCAAGAAATCGCCTCCGGCATAGCCGATAATGAAAGCCAGAGCCGGAGTTAAAACATCTGATCCCAAAAATTTAATCCCGGTTTCTTTGATTGCCATGGCAATCAACAACCCGACCACGCCGGATATAAACATCATGCCGACAAAATACTTCAGATCAAGCCCCTTAAAAAACCTCCCCCAAAACCAGCTATTAAAATATATATATACATAGTTTTTTAATAAATTATTTTAAAATCTTTAAATTCCCCAATATAATTTTCTTCTTTTATCTCCACTCGATCGACCTTGGCAAAAAACGGCCCCTTTTTTGCCCAAACAATTAATTTATTTACTTTTTCTTCTTCTCCTTCTATAACTGCCTCTACTCGGCCGTCAGAAATATTCTTGCAAAATCCTTTAACTTCAAAGGTCTTAGCTTTCTGGCGCATAGTTGATCTATAAAAAACTCCTTGGACCCGGCCGGAAATAAAAAGATGGACCCTGATCACTCCGGTCATAAGCCCAATCTCCCCTGTCTAAATATCTTGCCAGTATCTTCGGCCAAACTTCTGCCCAATTTTGTTAAAACAAAAACATTTTTGGGATCTCCAATAAGCATTTTCTTTTTTCTTAAAGCCCTTAAAGATCGGTCCAGCTTGCGGGCATCGGGCCAGTTAGGCATCTCGGAAAAAGAAAACGACTTAGGGAAAAAATCAAAGCATTCTTTAACCAATCTTTCATAACTGCATTTCTCTTTTTTGGAATTGACCGAATAAACGCCGAAAAGAATCAGGTCATAAATTGAAACCTTTTTATAAAGTTCTGACACAAAAGCTTTTTTAGGCATCAAGAAATAAATGGTAAAACATTATTAATTAAATACCAAGCCACAAATGCAACAAAACAAACAATCGTTACGATATCTAATAGATTAACCATATTGCCCTATTTTACCAGAAAAAATAGAAAAATTCAAGAGCAACTCCTAAAATAAAAACTCCGATTAAAAAATAAAAAACAGGGTTTAAAGATCTGGCAAACTTCTTTTTTAAAAACTTTTGGTACAAAAGAACAATAATCATTCCTTCAATGCCTAAGGCGATAGACCCGGTAAAACTTATTATCTTTATAAACTCTCTTAAACCTAAAAGAAAAAGGCCCAAAGGCAGAAAACAAGCCAAGGCCCAAGCAATATGCTCGGAAAAACCAAAATCATGCCAAAGAATTTTTTTAAAAGTTAAGCCCAAAGCAATAAAAGAGGTAAAACAGGTGATAACCCCGAAAATAAAGCCTAATTTTATAATATCCCCGCCTATGGCCCGGCTTAACCCGGAAATTGCTTCTTCGGAGACAATTGGCTTTGAAGCCCCTAAGACAATGAAAATAAATAAAAGATAGATTAAACTAGTAATAATAAGCCCGCTGATTATTACTTTTCTTAAAACGGGCCTGGAGCCATTAACTATTTCTTTCATTTCCGGAATCAAGGCCGTTCCCCAAAGAGAAAAAAGAACTACTCCGTGAGGAAAAAATAAAGAATCTAAATGAATATCGTCAAATTTATTAAAATCAATAAAAGGGATGGTCTTAATAAAAAAAGCAGCTAAAATAATCAGAAGGGCAAAAAGCAAAAAAATCTCAACTCCGGAAATGCTTTTCACTCCTTTAGAGATCAGATAAGCCCCAAGAATAAAAAATAAAAGAGTATATAAAAGAGGCGTTCCGCCCAAATAAGGACTTAAAAAAGAGCTTAAAAACTCGCCGCCAATAATTAAATAAGCAAGCAAAGCCCCGATCAAACCGACTGCTATTACTATAAAGCTTATCTTTTTCCATTTTTCTCCTAAGTATTCTCCTACATAACCAGGAAAACGGCGGACTTTCTTGCTGGCCAGAACCACTTCTGCATAAATCAAATTAATCCAAATAACAATTGAGACCATTAATATAAAATAAAGAGTAACTATAAAAAAACCAGCCTTATAAGCTACAAAAGGCAAGCCAAAAATACCTACTCCAATAATGGTCCCTAAGAAAATAGCCAGGGCTTTAATAAATCTCATTATAAAATCTTCAGATTTTAAATACCTTATATCCTTCTCTTACTTTGTCTTTAACTTTCAAACCAACCTCGTTTCCTTTCTTAGCTTTCTTTATTTTTTTATGATCCATTTCCATCGAATCTACCGCTTGTTCAAAATCAGTATTTTCGCCTCCAACAATATGAATCGTGTCTCCGCTTGAAAGAGGAGCTGATAATTTAATGACTGCCACTCCTATATTTGAGAAATAATGAATAATTTCTCCGATTAATTTTTCCTTTTTTTCTTTTGCCATAAATTTTATATAATTATTATTTTTGACCTTTACTTAATTATAACACAAAAAGCCAAAACCCCGCAAAAGCGGGGTTCCAATTTTAAGTGAGGGGGGATCGAATCTAACGAACTCGGTTTTCTTCTTCAAAGCTGGGTTTGGACCTAGCCAGGGATATCCGTAAAACCTCCTTCATTAAATCACATGCCCTTAGGGAATTTTATCCCGCACCCCCCTCATTTTCTATGATAATCCCATGAATCTCTTTGTCAAGTATTCTCTCACCCATTTGTGTCCCCGGGAAGAATCGAACTTCCATCTAGACGTTAGGAGTGTCTTGTTCTATCCGTTGAACTACGGGGACGGCAATTTTAAAGTAGCATATTTTTTGCTTATTGGCAATAAATTTATTTATCTGATATAATAAAATATAACTAATAATAATCCGAATGACCCGAATATTCGTAGGTTCGGATATCATTCGTAAATTAGGATTATATTATTATGAAGAAAATATTATCAATCGTAGAAATCGCTAAAAAGGCCTGCCCAGCTGTAATAACTATTGTTATTTCCAAAGACCTCCCCAAGATAGAGGGCTTTTATTTAATGCCCTTTGGAGGGAAAGGCATTATTATGCCTAAATTCAAAAATGGTAAAAAAGAATCAACTAAAATTGGAGGCGGTTCAGGATTCATTGTTTCTCCGGAAGGATATGTAATAACCTCTCAGCACGTTGTTTCCGACCATGAAGCTGATTATACGGTTATTTTAGAGCCGAAAAAGAAATACCCGGCTAAGGTCTTAGCCCGAGATTCAATTAACGATATTGCGATTCTAAAAATAAAAGCGGATAAATTGCCCTGGTTGGAATTAGGCGATTCAAGCAAAATTGATCTGGGAGAAGGAGTGGTTGCTATTGGCAATGCCTTGGGAGAATTTCATGACACGGTCAGCTCCGGCATTGTTTCCGGACTCTCAAGATATATCCAGGCAACCAACCATATCACCCAGCAAGCAGAAATGCTAAGAGGCCTGATTCAAACTGATGCCGCCATTAATCCCGGCAATTCAGGCGGACCCTTGGTAAATATGGAAGGAAAAACAATTGGCATTAATACTGCCGTGGTAATGGGCGCTCAAAATATCGGTTTTGCTATTCCAATTAATTATGCTATTAAAGATTTAGAGGAAGTAAAAAAATACGGAAGAATCCAAGTTCCTTTCTTGGGAGTAAAATATGTCTTGCTGACAAAAGAATTAAGCGAAAAAAATAAGCTCCCGGTAAATTACGGGGCTTTAATAGTCAGGGAGACCTTGGGAGAATCAGCTATAATTGACGATTCGGCAGCCGGCAAAGCCGGGCTTAAAGAATTTGATATTATTCTCCAGGCTAAAGGAAAAAAAATCACTATTGATAATCCTTTATCCAATATTCTTCAAGAATGCAAAATCGGAGAAGAAATAGAATTAAAGATTCTTAGGAGCAAAAAAGAAATAAATTTGAAAGTAAAGCTGGAAGAAAAGAAATAACTAAAAAACAATCGACTCGTATCTAATATTCATTACTTGATACATCTGATAATAAATCATTGCTCCAACTGCTCCAGTAACTAAAAGCAGAATAATAATTCCGACTAAGGTTGATACTCTTGTATTAAAGAAATCTAACATAATGGGCGATCGACCGGGCTCGAACCGGCAACCTCCTCGGCCACAGCGAGGCGCTCTAACCAATTGAGCTACGACCGCCATCCTGTGCCCTCGGCAGGACTCGAACCTGCAACCTAGAGATTAGAAATCTCTTGCTCTATCCAGTTGAGCCACGAGGACATAATAAAATTATACCTCAAATAATCAATTCGGTCAATCGTTATTGTCCTGGAAATGGAAGTGTCTTTATAAATGGATTGGGATATTCTTTAGAATCAGACCGTTCAAGCATTATTTCATGATTCTGCCAGGTATTTTTAAGTTCTTTATAACCTTCTTCGTTTAAAAGATAACTGTTGTCTATATCTGAAAGGTCTATTTTTTGGGCTGAAATAAAATATTTATAAAAAAGGACTGATCCTATTAATAAAGCTGATAAAAAAAGAATCAAAGAAGCAAAAAAAGCATGGTTAGCTATTAAAAGAGGCAAGGTTTTTAACAGTTTTAATATTTTAGTTTTATTTATTTTAATTTCTTTTATGTTCATAGCGATATTATAATCCTAATTTACGAATGATATCCGAATCTACGAATAATTCGGATGTGCGCTTTCGGATAATGTCTCGCCAAGCGAGACTTCGCGCTATTCGGATACAGTAAAAACTTTTAAGGTTAGAATGGCCCTGACGCCATTAACAGACAAGCCAGGATATTCTTTAGAAACTAAATCAGAACTACTTAATTTCTGGACTGATAAATCTTTAATCTCAACCAAATAAGGCCCAGCCTCTATTCTTTCCAGAAATCTTAATAAATCGCTAAAGGATCCGAATAAGCTCAAACGAAAATTCATATAACCCCAAACATATTTTTTATCTTTTTCATCAACCGAAGAAGAAATCGGAGCGATATTAATATAAATTTCGGAGCCCGAAGCGGTCTGCTCCCAAAACTTTATTAAATCAACCGGAACCTCAGGATTAACAAAACTATTTTCTATTCTTGCTAAATCCGGCTCTATTTTTTGGTAATTTTCTTTTAAATCTTCTTCTCCGCTTAATTTAGTTTGGAATGAAACCAACTCTTTTTTTATATTAACAAGTTCAGCTGACGTTTGTCTAATTCCTTTTAAGAAAAAAAATACAAAAATAAAAGTCAAAACCAAAACCGCTAATAAAGAGCCTGATAAGATTATTGTTATTTGTCTTTTTAATTCCATATTTTAAAAGTTACATAAAAATCAATATTCTGGGCCTTGACCCAATTGGCCGGAGGAAAAGAAATATTTTTAAAATCTTCCTGCGCCTCAAGGTTCTCTTTAAATTTAAATAAATCTTCTCTTAGGGGAGCAAATCCGGAGAGAGAAACGTTGATCTCTTTTTCTCCGGAAAGAATCATGCTGAAGTCAGTTAAATAAAAATTGTCAGGCAGAGTTTTTGAAATTCTTTCTGCTATTTCCGAGAAATAAATCTTTTGGCCATAAAAATAATTCAATTCTTTAATTAAAGAATTGGCTGATTTAATCCCTTCCTGAAGGTTCTGGGATTCTGATTGGGAAAATTCTTTTTCGCTTTCAGTTAAAAAGCTTTTTTCTGATTCAACATAGCCCTGAATATAAATCCTCATTGAGATAGAGATTAGAATCAAGCAAGCGAAAAAGAATAAAATCAAAAAGCAAATAATTATCGCTATTTTTTTCCTTGCTTCCATTAAGATGACTTCTTTGTCTTGAGGGGAGAGTAAATTAATCATAATTCTATTCCTGGCTTGCCCTTAAGGCCAAGCCCAGAGCGGTAGTGTAGCCCAATGACTCATTGAATTCTAATTTAGGCACCTTTTTAACTGATTTGGATAAAATATTAACCCAAGGATTGGCTCGCTCAACCGGAATTTTAAGTTCAGAAGCGATAAAAGCGGGCAAATCAAATAAATTAGCTCCCTGGCCGCAGAGAAGAATCTTTTTTATTTTTCCTCCGCCCAAAGAATCCGGAATATTAACATGATTATGATAATAATTTATATATTTTCTTGCCTCTTCAGTCATTTCTAAGAGCAAAGGAACTATTGATTGGGCAACTCTTTTACTTTCAATTCCTCCGCTTGAAGAATGCAAGCCATATTTTATTTTTAATTTCTCGGCCTCTCCAATTGTTATTTTGAATTCTTTAGCAATAGCCTCGCTAAACTGGTGAGAAGAAAGAGGAACCGAAGAAGTAAAACGCAATGACTGGCCGGAAAAAATAATAAAACTGGTTCTGCTTCGGCCAAAATCAATTATAAAAACAGGAAAGGGACTAACATTATTCTTAATCAAGGCCCTGACAATAGATTGAGATTCAACTTCTAAGGCCTTAGGAATAAGGCCTGCTTTTTTTATGCAATAAACATAAGAATCAACTGTTTGTTTAGGCAAAGCGGCAATCAAAACATCAAAATGATCAGCGCTGTCAGGCGCCAAAGAAACCATTTGGAAATCTAAATAAACCTCTTCAATCGGCAGAGGAACATAATTTTCTGCTTCAAAAGGAATAGCGCCTGCCAGCTCCTCTAAATTCATTTTAGGAACCCTTATCACTTGAAGAAAAGCTTTTTTCTCGGGCAAAGAGGCGACAACATATTTTGTTTTTAATTTTTCCCCTTCAATCTTGCTAATCATTTCTTTTATGTGCCTGACCAATTTTTCTTCTTTTTGGATCTCGCCGTCTTTTATCACTCCTTCTTCTATTTCTAAATCTTTCCAAGAAGCCAAATCTAAGAACCTGCCTCTTTTTTTAAGCTTAACCGCCCTCAAGCATAAATCAGAAAAATCTAATCCGAATCCTTCAAGTTGTAAAGACAAAAACTTCATAGTTATATTATATCATTTATTCTACTTCTTCCCAGCTGTCTATTTTCCAGCCCCCGCCCGGCCCGCTGGTAAAATTAATATTAGCCAACCCGCTCTCATAAGTAACATTGGCATTAGAATCGATATATAAAGCATAACCAGTCACTTCTTTTAATTCGGCGCTGGCTCCCAATCTGATAAGACCGTTGTTGGTATAAAGAATAACCGCGTTGGTGTTGCTATTGGCCCAAATAGCCGGCGAAGCCGGATTACAACAAGAAGAACTGTTGGAAACAAACATTAAAAAGCTTCCGATGTTATCATAACAAGCGCCTGCTTTTTTATATCCTTCGGATCCACAAATTGTTACATTGCTGCTTAAAGAAATATTGCCGTCAACTATAATTACGCCTGAATTTGAACCATAACTGCCGGCTAATTGAATTATCGTGTTAGATTCAAGAACAAAATTTCCGGTTACCCAGATCGTTCCGGTTTGGGTAAGATTAGAATTGCTGTTAATGGTTAAGTCGCCGTTTATTTTTATCGGTCCGAGCGAATCCTCTCCGCCGTTTAAAATATAGCTGTCCATTGTCCCTCCGACAATTGCATCGTCTTTCCATTTATTAATCTGGATATCTGAAATAGGCAAATTTTCCGGCTCCGGATCCGAACTGCCCGGATAAAGAGAACCGGCCGTAGTGCCGATAATAGTTGTATTATCAAAATAATAAGCTCCGTTTTCAATATCAGAATTAAGGATAGTATGAGCATGAACATTGCCGTCTTCAGTCCCGGCTTTAATAACTTGTATGCTGTCTATAGAACCAGTGGCTTTAGCAACATAAAGGTCGCCGTAAATCCTGGTATTGCTGGCTCCAACAGCTGGGCCGTTAGAATAGACATTGCCTAAAATCTGGGCATTGCCATTCATAGTTAAGCCGCCATCTCCTACTTGGACGCCATAATAAAAACTTGCTTCATTGCTGGTGATAAAGGCCTTGACCCTTAATTTTCTTATTCTTCCTAAAGCATTCCCTTGGGACTCTATGGTTAAAGAAGTGCTTACTTTTTCGATGGTAATGTCGGCCGTTGCGCCTCCTACGGAAAGAGTATTAGTAGGAGCATAATCTATTGATGAAAAAATTCTTAAAAGACTGTCTTCAATGCCTGCTTCAGCCGCATAGTAAGCCTGGCTTGATTTAATAATGTTGGCTGAAATTTTTTGAATGCTCAAAGTTAAAATAACAATGCTGATCGCTATTCCCAGCAAAGCGGAAAGGACCAAAATGGTTACAAAAAAAGCAACATAGCCATTTTCTTTTTTAATTTTAATAAATTTTAATTGCATTTTATTTTAATACGATCTTGAAGAAGCGGCAGAGGTTAAATCAACCGAGGCCTCATACTCCGGCCTATTATTTATATTATTATAATTAACCCCTAAATTAATCCGGATGCTTAAATAATCTCCGGACATAACCTGAGTGAAAACTAAATTATTGACCTCTATGCTTTCCGGAGTT
>Ga0315284_10003575_pt1 | contig 22124 bp, 27 predicted proteins | sample YL17G09_16_MG_FD_203696 | JGI IMG/M metagenome (GOLD analysis project Ga0315284, IMG submission 203696) | Sediment microbial communities from Yellowstone Lake, YNP, Wyoming, USA - YL17G09_16 | ecosystem: Environmental > Aquatic > Freshwater > Lake > Sediment | place: USA: Wyoming | collected... | reverse complement strand
GAGGCCCAGCGTTCGGTGCAGTCTTCAAGCGCCCAGGATGCTGCTGCTGGGTCAGGTGCCAAGAAGGTTCGGATCACGTACCTGACCAGTGCCTACGTCCTCAAGACGGAGGACGTGACCCTCAACGGGACCACCAAGGTCAACACAATCGCCACCGACATCCGGTTCGTCGAGTCGTTCAAGGTCATCCAGGGGGCGGCGGCGGTGGGCTCGATCCAGCTTATGACCGGCACCACGGGAGGGGCTACGGAGTTCTGTGGGATCGGTGTGGGCACCTACGATGCCTTCCTGTGTCACCACTACGTCCCAGCAGGTCGAAGTGGGTTCGTCTGGTCCTGGACGGCGTGCATCGACGATGAGACAAAGTTCAAGCTCATGGGTCGAGCAACCTACGGGGCCAACATCGTGGACGAGAACTGGGATCTCTGCAACCTCATGGGGATCGCAACTCCCCCAAGTTACCTGGAGTTCACCAAGGATTTGATTGCCGTGCCCTACGGAGAGAAGGCGTACATCCGGATCACGGTTGTTCCGAACCAAGCCACAACAACCATCATCCGTGGCAGCTTGGTCTTCTGGGAGGTGTGAAATGCCTACGTCAGTCACACCTGAAGAGATTTTGGCTCAAGTCCAAGTTGAACTTCCAGATGCTCACGAGGTAACTCGGGTCCACAAGGACTCCGACCTGGAGTGGTGGGTTGTGAACCAGGAACATGAAACTTTTGCTTATGCCTGGTTTGATGAGGCAGGTAGCTTCTGCACTCGTCCCTACAAGCCTTGAGGGTCTTCCAGCCATGAGCCGTCTATTTTTCCTGGGCCTTGCTCTTCTCGTTTCCTGTGCAGGGTCTCCCCCTCCGGCACCAAGCCCCGTACTTCCGACCCCAACCACGGATGCAGGGCTGGCTCCCGCTCCGACGCCCACGGCCAAGAAGCTCGCGGCCTCTCCTCCCGTTTGCCCAACCCCTGCTCAGCTCGTCACGGACCTGACGGCAGCGAGCCAGGCAACGAGCATCAGCCTATCCGGCGTGAACCCCCTCAACTGCCCGGAAGTCGGGATGACCCAGACGTGGGCCGGTGGGAAGTTGATGTTCAGCGACTCCCCCGAGAAGCCCACGGTGCGTGGCAAGCTGTACGAGGATGGTACCCTCGGGGCCACCAGCGGGACGGACTACAACCGGATCTTCGCCTACCACGTCAACGGCAAGACGACGGGCAAGATGAAGTTCACCGTGCTCCTCAAGAACATGGGCACGGAGACGGGTGCCCTCACCCTCCAGAAGAAGGGGGTTGCAGGGCCGACCAACAGCTACCTCTACGCGGGCAAGATGGCGTTCCAGCGGTGGCTCGACTCCGTGGCCGGAACCGCGACCAACGTGACGGCGGGTTCGACCGTTCAGTTCGACACGGCCTTCGAGACGGCTGCGGTGAAGGACTACCTGATGCACGGCATCTGGGACTACAGCTTCGACCAGCCGCATCAGATCACGGTTTGTGCCCTGAACGAGACGGACGCCCCGCTCACTGTGTGCCCCACCCTGACGGTCCCGGCTCGTGACCCGAGCCATCAACGAGGCACGTTCCCGAACGCCGACAAGGTGTACGACTCGGCGGCTGGAGTGGTGCTGGACACGGCGACGGGGATCCAGCAGTTCCCTCTGGCCGGGAACACCCCCAACGACTCGAACGCGGTCGGAACGGACGTGACGGATGGGAGCGCCCAGACCCTCTCGGGCAACTACGGCGTCCTCTACAAGCTCCATCTGAACACGTCGGCTACGGACGGGAAGAAGCTCGGGTTCCTTCTCAATCCTCGTGGGGGTGCCTGGGGAGGGTCGGTCTGGGCTGCCCCTGGCATCACGCCTGGTGGGAAGTTCCTGATCCCTCCGACGACGACCTCCTTGGGGGACAACACGAAGGGGGCGGTCGAAGCCAAGTATCTGCCGGGGTCCGCTTTCACGGCCTGGGCGCAGTTCATGCCCACGGGAGGCTCTGCCTTCCCTCTGCGGCTCGTGGCCATTCCTCATTGACCCTGCGGTTCACGGTGTTTTCCGTTCATTCGGATCGAGTCTCCTTTGATACCGCCTTCTCAGTGAGGCGAGATGGGATGACTTGGGTCGGATATTTCACGGAAATGGGCTTCGGGCTCGGGGAAACTCGTGCTTTTGCCCTCTTTTCCGAGTCGGGCCTGCGGTCACCACGTCCCAGGATCTCCTCGACTTTCTTCCGTCGGGGGAGGCTTAGTCCTTTTATGCCCCCGCTTCGACGAGGACACTCACGCCCACAAGGTCGAGGAGCAAAATGCTGAGGCTCATTCACACCCAGACGGTCCCAAGCGCCATCGTGGTCGATGACATCGACGATGGTCTCCCGAACAAGACGGCGCACCGCCTCGGCTCGACGGCGGACCCGAATGCGTACGCCCGCGACGGCTACGCCAACTACCCGAAGCAACCCTGCTACGTCCCCTACACCAGTCGAGCGAATCCGCTGGTGGCGGGGTACATCGACCTGAACCTGACGCAGAGGGTCACCCTCTCGGCGGGCAAGGGGAAGATCTCGAAGCTGAAGCAGGCGGGGCTTCTCACCTCGGTCCTCTTCAACGCCTCGGACCTGGCCACCCCTGTCGTCGGCCTGGCTGATCTGGACACCCCGGGCGTCGGGGACCTCACTATCACGGGGTCTGGCTTCGACAGCCTCGCCCCGAACCAGTCGTCGGTCGTGATCACGGGTACGGGTGCGATCACCCTGACGCGGAGCCAGATCCTCGTCGGTGGCGGTACCTTCGCGGATGGCGCGATCTTCATCCCGGCGGTCCTCTTCACGGTGCCCCTGGCTCTCGCTACGTCCTTCGCCAAGGTCGTCGCGGACCTCCAGAACTCCAACGTCCTCGTCCTGACTTGAGGCAGTCGTGACGTGGCATACCGACTTCTCCCTTGGCTCGTCGAGCAAGAGGCTGGGCGCCTTCACCAGACTGACCGTCGGTGGATGCCCAAAAGCCTCATCAACCTCTTGCAGGCCAAGGTGTCCCTCAAGGACATGGGGACGCGGTACTCTCAGCTCTTGGAGGCGTCGGACGAGCTTTCCTCTCTCGACCGGGCAGACCGCTACATCAAGCTCCTCAAGCGGATGCGTATCTGGCTCAGGCAGGCGAACTTCTTCTGGAGAGGGGACCAGCTCACGTTCCTTCGTGCGTTGGCTGGATTCTACTCGGACTACGGGGCCGTCCTGCGGCTCCTCAAACAAGATTACGACCGTGGGAAGTTCAAGGCCCACGAAGGGCTGAACCAAGGAGTCTGAAATCATGCGCGTCGCCGTCATTCGTGGGGATCTCCCCGGTCCGGTCTTCCTCTCGGACCTCGAAGTTGTCTCTCGCTTCAATCCGCCGACGGAACCCCTCGGCCAGGAGCGGTACATCACTCGGCCGACTTCGGCGTCGTTCGGAGCCGTGATGGCTTCGTACGCTCCGGCCAACGTCGTCTCGACGGGAAACATCACGTTCCCGCTCCTGATCAACGGCGGTAACCAGACGCTCAAGATCAAGGGTGCGGCAGCCGACCCGTACACGTCGGTCCTCATCCCGCCGACAACGTACCCGAGCATCACGTCGCTCCTGGCGGCCATCAACTCCGTCCTCCCGGCGGCGTTCACGGCGGTCCCCCTGGCGACCTCTCCGACGCTTCGGATCGCTCTCCAGACGACGACCAAGGGCGCGGGTCTTCGCATCCAGCACGACTCGACGGGTGGTGGTTCAACGGCGAACACCCCCCTCGTTCTCGCGGCGGGTGGAGCGACCTTCACCGTCCCGGCAGCGGCCACGGTCATCACGGCAACGGTGCCGGTCGGTGGTCCGATCGACGTCTCGGCAGCAACCATGCGGACCCAGCTCGGGGCCGGTCTGACCGACGCGCAACTCCTGGCCCTCACGAACGCTCTGGCCCCGCTCTTCATCGAGACGGACGTGGCCATCAAGTGCTTCCAGGTCGGCGAGCTGAAGGATCTCCGGAACGCGGCCTTCAACCCGGACCCGACCCGCATCCCCCCCATCGCAAGCAGCCCGGCGGTCATCGTCGTCGCGGACGACGGGACGACGCTCTTCACGGCACCCCTGCCGCTCATCACCGCCGCCGTGTGGAACACCCCCGTCGGGGGAATCACCATCACGGGTGTCGGACTGGCGGGCCCTGGCTCGCCCAATTCCGAGGTGGTCTCGACCGAGGTGAAGATCTTCACGGCACCGGACCCCCGGCTCATCCCCCAGGGCATCATCACGGCAGCGGTGGGTGGTGTCGTCTCGGCGACGAGCATCGTCATCCCGGCCTCGAAGATCCCGCAGGGACTCGGGATCGGCGTCGGTACGCGGGTTCAGGTCCGGTTCACCAGCCTGGCCTCGAATCAGTTCGCTCTCACCTGAGCTGCGGGAGGGTAACCTCCCGCCTCAGCCACACCCAGATGGAGATCACATGACCAGCCGAGCAAGTACCGGCACCATTGCGGAGTTCAAGACCTCCGACCTTTACTTCGCAGCCTATCTCAAGGCTGCTGGGGTGGAGATGAAGAGGACAGACAGGGCTACCGATAACGGCCGGATCCTCTTCGTTTTCGATGCTTCTGTGTCGAATGTAGATGAACTGAAGGCGGCTTGGTTCAACAACACGGGGAAGGTCGTAGCGAATACCTACGCCTACCACATCAAGAACCTCAAGAGCGTCTGCCACATGAAGTAGGGCTTCGAGCCCGGGATGAAATCAGACCAACCCCAGCCCAAGGAGCCCGACTCACATGCCCGCAAAAAGCTACTCTTTCGACAACGAGATCCTCAACTACTGGCTGCGCAACCAGGCTCAGACCATCGTACCGGTGGCGACCGTCTACGCGGCCCTCTTCACGGTGGCTCCGACCCAGGCGGGCGGTGGTACCGAGGTCACGGGTGGCAGCTACGCCCGTACGGCCGTGACGTTCGGAGCCCCCGCCTCCGGCGTCTCGACGAACTCGGCCCCCGTCACCTTCCCGGCAGCGACGGCAGGCTGGGGCCTCGTGGTCGCGGTCGCCATCTTCGACAACACCGTGGGCGGCAACATGCTGTACTACGGAACCCTCGGGACGTCGAAGCAGGTGGACAACGGCGATACGGCGTCGTTCGCGTCAACGTCGCTCTCGATCACCGAGCAGTGAAAGGGTCGTCACCCGGTGAAAGCCGGGTGATCCACCCCCACCCCTACCTCGGAGGTTCCTGTGCCCGCTGTCGCTCTTGACGCATCCCTTTCAGCCGATTCATCCGTCTCTGCCTCCGCAGCGGTTGCGTGGGCGCTTGGGGCCGGGCTCACAGCGGACTCGGCCTTCTCGGCTCCGATGCTCCGGCGGGCCCGCCCCGTTACTTCGTCCGTTTCAGCGGACTCGGCCTTCTCTGCCCCCATGCTCAACCGGGCCCGCCCCCTGGCGGCTCCGGTTGTGGCGGACTCGGCCTTCTCGGCTCCGATGCTCAACCGGGCCCGCCCCCTGGCGGCTCCGGTTGTGGCGGACAGCGTGTGGGCGTTGCCGGCTCTCCAGAGGGCCCGTCCTCTGGCTTCGTCCGTTTCGGCGGATTCGGCTTTCTCGGCTCCGATGCTCCGGCGGGCCCGTCCGCTGACGGCACCTGTCGTCGCCGACAGCGTGTGTGCCCCACCTGTGCTCTATCGGGCTCGTCCCTTGGGAGCACCCATCGTCGCGGGCTCCGTGTTCGTGGCGCCGTTGGTGGAGATCGATGTGTTCCAGGCCATGATTCAGGCCAACTCGGCCTTTGCAATCGCGGGCCTGGACATCTACCGGCTTCCGAAGCCGAACGTCCCTCAACCGCTTCCCCCGAACCCGAACAAGGCTCTGCGGATCGTACCCAACAACCCGGGTCCGCCGCAACTGGGGATCGGTACGACGACTTCGACTCGTCGAAGGGGGCTCTGATGGCCGAGGTTGCCCTCGAAGCGACCATCGTGGCGGAGGCTCAAACCGAGTCTCGATTGGGTCGTATGTTGGGACTCAGCGTCAGCATCAAGGACGAGAAGGGGGCTGGGATGTCCATCGGACGCTACCCTCGGCCTCTGATGATCGACGAGTCCAAGGTCACGGTCATCAAGTCGGGGGGCTGATGTGAGCACGACCCGAGGCAGACTCGTCACCAACAACAACGTCGTCCTGGACCAGGCCGACTTCTTCATGCCGGACGGGTTTACTCGGGTCGCTGGCCTGACCATTGGCCAGCTCACCTGTCAGCTCTTCTTTCAGAACGCCCTTCAGCCGTGGGCTCTCATCACGGGAGCCGGAGTCTTGGACGCGCAGGTGGCCTCGGGAAAGGTCTACTGGGTCGAGGTCCCGGGGAGTCCTGGCATCTACAACGTTCGGTTTCGGCCGAACGCCCTCGGGTATTGGCGCCTCATCATCACCTACCCGGCAGGTACGCAAATCATGGGGCAGGACTACGACGTCGTTCCGGCGGGTGTCCCCATCGAGACGGGTCTCAAGGCTTCATTTGTGAAGCCCAACTGTTGAGAGAGCCATGCCCAAGACCTACTACCTCGACAACTCGATGATCAACGCGGCCCTTCGGGCGACGCCCTACACGTCGCCGATCGCCGTCCACCTGGCCCTGTTCACGACGGCGCCCACGGTCGGCGGCGGTGGGACGGAGGTCTCGGGGGGTTCGTACGCCAGGCAGCTCATCACCTGGACGGCTCCGGTGAACGGCCAGTCCTCGAACGTAGCGGACGCCCTCTTCCCGGTCGCTTCGGCTGCCTGGGGAATCATCGTGGCCTTCGGGGTCTACGACGCCAGCTCGGGCGGCAACCTCCTCTACTTCAACACCCTCTCGACACCCAGAAACGTCCAGATCAACGACCAAGTGCGTTTCCCAATGGGGCAGCTCATTGCCAGCGAGGCGTGAGGTGGAGCTTTGGCCCTCATCGACCTTGACGGTACCCTAGACGGGGTTGGAGACCTCTCTGGCGTCCTAGCCCTGTTGTACACCTTCGGGGGGCCGCTACCGGGCCTGGGGGATGTAGCGGCGACGCCTGCTTACTGGATCAACATCTCGGGTACGCTCTCGGGAGTCGCATCGGTCAGTACCCCATCTCCGGTCTCGATCTTCCTGCTCGGAGGGCAGGCGTACGGGTATGGGACGGTCAGGGACGACCTCCTCATCGACCTCTTTGGGACCATGTCGGGGGTAGGGAACCTCTCTGGTTCGCTTGTCCATCTCCAACCCCTCTACGGGGCCTTCTACGGGACTGGGGACCTCCTAGAGTCCGTCCCGTTGCCCCTCCAAGGGTTCGGCACCCTTCAGGCGTTCATGGAGGTGCTGACGACCCCTAAGCCGTACTGCCCACGGCCAGGGGCGCTGACGACGTTCTCGTTCATGCAGACGCTCCAGAAGGGCGACCTGACCCTCTGCATCACCGATGCGTTCGGCAACAACTACTCACCAGTCTCCGTCACCTTCGCCATGTACGAGATTCTGCCTGGGGGCTACCGGCAGCTTCGAGGACCACCGGCACGCAAGCCTGTGATGGGCTTCTGCGGGATCTACTACGCGACCGGAGCCGCAGGAGAGTGTGGGCAGCCTGGCAACTGGTGCATCGTGTGGACCTGGCAACGAGGCCCAGGTTTCCCGACCGAGTGCCGGACCGACTTCTTCACGGTCCAGGATGCCGCGATGCGGAACCCCTGTGATCCGGCTCGAAAGAGAAAATTCGGATGGAAGTGCTAAGGTGAACCCATGAGCACCGCGTTCTTCAAAGGTCAGCAGCTCGGGAGGCAGGGGCTCGACCTTTACCTCACGAACTCGAACGGGACGCCCTCGAACGCGGCAGAGATCTCGTACGCGATCTACGACTTCACCTCGGGTGCCGAAGTGCTCGTGGGGAGCCCCCAGCGGGTGCCTGCCAACCCAAGCGTCGGCGAGTACTACGCCTCCATCATCATCCCGCTCGACGCGAACCTTGGGTGCTACCGCATCCGGTGGACGTTTCGGGAGATGGTCGGTTCGCCCATCCAGAGGGTTGTCCAGGAGTTCAACGTCATCGATCAGGTGACCAGCCAGTCCTTGGCGACCGTACCGTACTCACCCGCCGTCACGGATCTCATCCGGCGGCTTCGTACGCTCCTTCGGGACAACAACCCGGACCGAAACTACCACTTCAGGCCGCCGACCCACGAGGAGACCATCCGGCAGTTCAACCGGGTCTTCGGGTACATCTGGCTCGACGACGAGCTGGAGCAGTACCTCGAACAGTCGATGAACAGCATCTCGCTCTACCCCCCGATGACGCCGTTCCAGAACCTCGACCAGATGGCTGGGCAGTACCCTGCCTGGAAGAGCCTCTTGCTCACGGGGGCCATGTACTGGGCCTTGAATGCCGTCCGGATCAACTGGATCGCTGACGAGTTCGACTACAGCATCGGCGGCATCAGCCTCTCGATCGACAAGGCCAGCAAGTACGAGTCCGCAGCCGGAAGCGCCACCGAGCAGTTCGACAAGCAGATCGAGAAGGCCAAGGCAACCGTCAACTACATCCGCGGTCTCCAGCAGCCCAGGTACGGCGTCGGCATCCGATCGTCGTTCGGCCCGTACGTGGGGCGGGGTGTGCTGAGTCCGCGCAAGTTTGTGGGGCTCTGACCATGCTGCCGGGGATCCCGGTAGAAGCTGACGACTCCTTGGAGTTGGAAGCGTTGGGGTCTGCTCTACGAGCGGTTGAGGATGCTCAGCAGAAGTTCGAGTGGGCCGGACAAAAGCTAGTATCTGTACGCATTTGGAAGGGTCGGCTCATCGCTTTGGGGTCGGAGAAGCGGGCTTACGTGTACTTCCTCCCCTGTCGTCGCTGCCGGAAGTCCCGGCCGGTGTATACCTAAGCCATGACCCCGTTCTACAACGTCAAGGATCTCCTCGGAGATTTGAGCGGCTGGATGGCCGGCTTTGCCGAGGAAAACAACTTCGCAGCGACCCGTCGTGGGCGTCTGCTCATGGCGATGTTGATGCTGGCAGGCATCGCCATGTTGATCGAAGAAGACAAGCCCAGCCCGGAGTTGCGTAAGAAGCTCACCTCGTACTTCGCCGGGTGCTTGTCGAAGAAGGACGGGACCGAGGAGTTCTTCCACGACCTCTTGGGGGTCAAAATCGGGCAGCGAGCAGACTTCCAAATCACGATGGACCCGGCGGTCAACTAGGAGGATGGTCGTGGCTTCACCGCTATTCAAACCGGTGGCCCCGGCCTCCAGACTCACGTTGGCCATGTCTGCTCGACTCTACACTTGCGTCTGCGGTTTCGTTCCTCCGTCGATCGCCCAGCAGAAGAAGCATCGCAAGGTCTGTCTCGAATGGCGGGACCGTCCCGACCCCCGGGGGCTGATGATCGCCCGACGTCTGGAAGCCCTTCGGCTACCTGAGCGGGTGATGCACTGCCACGTCTGCGAGAAGCAAGTGGACCACCACGCACCGTCCTGCCCGTTCTCATTCTCGGAGACGGCACGACGGGAAGCGGTGGCCAGAGCCGGCCTCACTCCAAACGAGTTCTACCTCTTCCTTCTCGCTCTCCAGAAACGGTACCCTGGGGGTCTGACTGGGTAGCTACTTCTTTTATGCCTTCGATCCGTGTAGACCCAATCGCACGGAGATTCACTCATGCCTGTCATCGCCGAAGCCGTTGCCCGCCGATTCCTTGCCTTCTCCGTGATGTCCGACGAGCGGTTCCGGCCCCCCAAGGAGGTCGTCAACGCCGTCGATTCGGGTGAGCTTCCGGCGGAAGCCCTCAACGTCTGGAAGGCCGTCGTCGAGGGGCAGTCGGGTGGCGCCAGGGCTCTGAACTACGGGGCGGCGTACGCCTACTGGCGGAACAAGTGCCTGAAGAACGGCATCGCCCTCCCTCCGAGCCTCCAGAAGGGTGGCCAGGGAGCGACGCACGGGCCGTGGAAGATCAAGACCGGGGACGAGATCGAGGAGTGGGTCAAGCAGACCCTCAAGTCGAAGGGTCTTCTCGACGATGTGGCCAAGACGGCCCACGACTGGGAGATGGAGATCGTTCACCTGGAGCGGATGCTTCAGGAGACCGAGGCCAAGATCGATGGTCGTCTCCGTGGGTCGGGTCCTGGTGCTCGTACTCCCCTGGAGAAGTCGAAGGCGGAGCTGGCCAAGTACGCCAAGCAGCTCGACGAGGCCAAGGCGGAGCTGGACCGTCTCCAGAAGGAGACCTCTCGGTACGCGAAGGCCCAGAACTGCGCCATCGAGTTCGAGAAGGAGTTCCAGTTCATGATGCTGGTGGCTGCCAAGGATCTCGACAAGAAGGCGGTCCTGGAGTCGGTCAAGAAGGCGATCGAGCGGTTCGAGCAGGGCCTCGACATCCCCGGTGCCGAAAGCCCCGCCCACGACATCGAGAAGTACAAGAACGCCGGCATCCTCGACGCCATCGGGGGTGCGCTCTCGAAGGCGTGGAACTGGCTGGCCTCGACCTTCGACAGCCTCATCGACTGGTTCAAGGATCTCGGCCAGGACACCGACAAGATCTCGTCGATGCTGGATCAGGCCGGCGCCTAGTTCCAGACGATCTGGGTCTTCGGCGAGGCCGGGTTCATCTCGAATCCGGCCTTCGTCTTTCGTAGGGCTCGGAACTCCTCGGAGAGTCGGACTTGTTCGGTGATGGGCTCGGCTCCTGGGGCCATGACCTTCTTGAAGAAGCGGGTCGTCCCGTTCGGGTCGTATCCCGTGAAGATGAACATCGGGACGTTGCCTTCCTCGGCCACCGTGATGTAGCCTCGGAGCCCTCGGGTCTGGCAAGCGTTGTTGAGGTCTGAGAGAGCCCCGCCGGTGTACCGATCGAGGGTGCGTTGCAGGTAGTTCGACATGTAGATAGTCCTTTCCCTATGGGTCTGTCCCTACTAGGGTTGGGCAACCCCCGGATCAAATGGGAGAATCCAATGAGCGACGAGAAGAGCGAGAAGAAGCTGACCGTGAACGACCCCGTGGACGCGGAGACGCTCAAGCGTATCGGCGACCTGACGGGGGCGCGGTACGATGTGGGTGACCGGCTCCTCGACCTGGAGCAGACCAAGGTCACGCTTCTCGTGACGGCGAAGCAGATCGACGAGGAAAAGGGCCGCCTTTTCAACAAGATCCTGCTGGACCGAGGTCTCCCCCCGGGTACCCCCATCGAACTGGATGCTGCAACGGGTGCCATCTCGGTCCCGCAGCTCCCTCAGCGTCCGCAGCCGCCCCAATCCTGACGGTTCCTCTTGTCGTGAGGTATGATCGGAGACGTTCATGCCTTACGCGAGCAACCGAGACAGGCGAACGCCGGACCTGGAGCTGACGAGGGCCGCCTGGCCCGTCGCTCCACTCAACCTCTTTTTGACGAGTGGGTGGCAGCCAGGCACGTTTGACCTTCGATGGGACGACCCAACCATTGCCCCGCTGAACAGCCGGTGGCAGATCCTTGGGGTCAACATCTACCGGTCGTTCGACTCGGAGTACGGGCCGTTCTACCGGCTCACGGACTTCCTCCTCGGGGGCCAGTACTGGCAGGACCGGACGGACATCGAGGTCGTCACCGAGGACGTGACCGAACAGTTCAAGATCTACGGGGAGCCCTCCACAGGCAGCTATCCGCAGAGGTTCGTCTTCCAGGTGCGGAACGGGCCGATGGTCCAGACGGGCACCCAGGGGCTCTACGCTGACACGACAGCGGACGTACAGGTCTTCGTGGGCGACATGCTCGCCAGGGTCATCTCGGTCGATGGCTTCGCTGGAGAGGTGGAGATCGATGCGGTCTACTACCCAAACGTGGGCCTCCAGAAGTTCGACCCGGCAATCATCCCCAAGGACGGCCTTTCGGTCACCTGCTCCTACCGGAGGATGAAGTCGCTCCTGAAGACGGACCTTGCCCAGCGTGTCTTCTACCGGGCCACGACGGTCGGCCTCCCAGCAGGTTGCGACCCCTGCCTCTGCACCCAAAACGACTTCGTGGAGACGCCCATCGAACGGGCGGCCCCCGTGTCGAGCTACGAGATCGAGAAGCTCGACTGGCAGTGGCGAGAGGGCGTCCGCCGCAACCGCTGGATCCTGGAGCAGGGTGGAGAGCGGGTTCGTGTGTTCCTGCGGAAAAACGTGGGTCTCGACTGTCCCTGCGTCGGCGACGACTACCACAAGCAGCCCCAGAACGACTGCAAGATCTGCTTCGGCACAGCCATCATCGGCGGCTACGAAGGCCCCTACGAGACCATCATCGCACCGGATGACGCAGAGCGTCGTATTGCCCAGAAGGACATTGGGCGAACGGTCGAGCACGCCTACGAGGTCTGGACGGGCCCGAGCCCGATCTTGAGCCAGCGGGACTTCTTGGTGAAGCTGAATGGGGAGCGGTACTCGATCGGTGCCATCCGGTTCCCGTCGTCTCGTGGCATGGTGCTCCAGCAGCACTTCAACATCGGACACCTCGACGAGAAGGACATCCGGTACAAGGTGCCGATGTGCGATCCAGTTCGGTTCGTGGCCAACATGTTCGCGCCTCCACCCCCAGAGGAAGGCGGCCCGACACCGATCACCGAGAAGGTCAACATCCCGGACGAACGTGAGCTGCGGGGGCGCACGGTCACCTGGGAGAACACGACGTACGGGGTCCTCTTTCTGCTTCTGCCTTTGGCGGATGCCCTCCGTCATCTTGTGTAGGGACAATGAAGCCGGTCGCTGTCATCTACAAGAAGCCGCTCACCCAGGGGGAGTTCCAGGGTGATGTGGAGACCGTGTTGAAACGCCTGAAGGGCCAGTTCCTTCGTCGTCTCAGGGTCACGCTTCAGCAGTCGGCTTTCTCCCGGGCTGCCAAGATGACGCTCTCGAAGGCCATGCGGGTCGAGGTGAAAAAGTCCTCGATCGTCCTGACGGTGAATCACCCGGCATGGCGTCCCTTGGTGGAGGGTCAGCGGCGGGGACCGATGGTCTGGCTCAAGAAGTCCCGGACCCCCATCCCCATCGTGACCGAGACGGGGAAAGTCATCTTCCGGGCAGCCACCGCCAAGTCCTTCAAGGATGGGAAGTGGGTTCATCCGGGTCGTAAGCCCACGGACATCGTCGAGAAGGCTCGACGAGAAGCTCGTGAGTGGGCTAAAAAGAAGCTCCCAGACCTCCTGCGACAGGAAATTGCTCGCACGCTGCAAGGCAAATGATGATCGGCGACGTTCAAGTGGTGGGGCTTGTCCCGGAGACGGTGCCCCTCGCGGACATCGGGATGGATGTTGCCCACGGGGTTGTTGTCACCATTCCTGCGGACCTGGCCAGCAACTCGAAAGATCTCTGGCGGGCCATCAACCAGCATCGAGTTTTTCGGCTCCAGGCTGGCCCAAACCCGGTCAATCCCCGGCTCGCCCCGCATCTGCCCAACGACACACAGCAGCTTCAAGACCGGCTCGTCGTGGTGGAGCGTGAAAATGCGGAGCTACGGGCCGCCTTGGGCTTCGAGCGGTCAAAATTTGACGAGATTCTCGGACTTCTTCGGGCAGGGGTCATGGCTACCCCCGGTGCTCCTGGCCTGGCCTCCAAGTTCGCAGCCGCTACCCCAGACCTTGGTGTGGTCGAGGTAGCGACCCCGACTTTCATCCCATCGACCATCAAGAGCGACTCCAGCGAGTCCCGGGTCACGGTCCAGGAGGGGGCTTCGGAAAGTGGCGCGGTCTCGGATGCTCGGACGGCACTCAGGAAGATGCGTCGGAACGAATAAACCTTTTGCGGAAATCCCCCCGTAGGAGATCTTCATGCACCCTCGCCAAGCCTCCGTCCTCGCTCAAGCCAACGACCTCGTGAACCGTCTCGCTGCCAAGAAGCAGACGGAGAAGAAGCAGCAGGCGGGCGGCAAGACGTCCGTACCCGTGCTGTGGAAGTACACGGACCCCGATTCGAGCCAGGACTTCTACCTGACCGAGCGGAAGAACACCGTGAAGAGCCCCTACTCGGGCAAGAGCTTCTCCGCGAAGCCCGAGAAGTTCAACATGGGCGACGTGACCAAGGAACTGAAGACGGACGCGAAGGCCGAGAAGGCGAAGTGACATGGCTCGCTCGGATGTCCCGGTTCTCACCGACCCTCTGAACTACGACCCCGTGGAGCATGGTCCGCCGTACATCCCAGTCAGAGAGGACATCAGGCCCATGAAAACTGCGATGGTCAAAACCGCCGTGAAAGCGATGGTCGATCGTGAGGCAGCCGCCGTCGGCCAAGAGATCGAGCAGCTCTTCACCCACTTCCTCTCTGACTACGGTCAGGCGGGGTCGGCGGAGCTGGCGGTTCTCCTGGCAGCTCTCCGGGCGGAGGCTCTCATCCACCAGGCTCATCACTGGGGGACCAAGGGGCCCCAGTTTTACGGGGACCATCAGCTCTACGACCGCGTGTACAGCGAGGTCTTCGGGATGGTCGATGGGCTCGCAGAACGTGCTGTGGGCTCGGGACAGGTGGTGCTGGTGCATCCCCTCCTCCAGGTCCATCACATGTCGGGCTTCGCCAAGTCCTTCTACCGGGACGCCCCGGTGGTGCCCAGCCCCGAGGAGATGGCTCTCCTCTCGCTTCGGGCAGTTCTACGGTTCCTCGTCCTCCTGAACATGGCCTACGCGGCCCTGGAGACGAAGGGTGGTCTTTCCCACGGCACGGACAACTTGCTTCAGGGGCTCGCAGACGACCACGAGAAGCTCGTCTACCTGCTCAAGCAGCGGACCTCGGCCGACGAAGTTCGGACGGCGAGCACCAAGCCGTCCCTCAGTGACCCTGCGTGGAAAGCGTAGGGACCAAACCCAAATGGAGATCAAATGGCATCAGAGCATAAGCCCGGAGTGGGCCTCGACGTAGGCACCATGAACATCGTCTCCGCTCGTCTGAGCGGGGAGAAGGTCGTCACCAAGAGGGTGCGCGATGCCTTCATCGACCTCGACCTGGAGGCCAAGAAGACCCTCCGCCTCTCGAAGGTCAACTACGTCGAGGAGGCAGGCAACCTCATCGTTCTCGGCGACTCGGCCCTGACGATGGCGAATCTCTTCAAGCGGGAGGTCCGTCGGCCGCTTGCCCGGGGTGTCATCTCGGCGGGTGAGCTGGAAGCCCAGAAGATCCTCTCGCTCCTCGTCTTCAACGTCCTCTCGCATCCGGTCATCGAGAACGAGCACTGCTTCTACTCCGTGCCCTCTTCGCCGATCGACGACCCCGAGCAGGATGTCGTGTACCACCAGGAGGTCTTCAGGAAAATCCTGACGGAACATGGGTACATGCCCCACCCGATGAACGAGGCGATGGCCATCGTCTACTCCCAGTGTGCCCGGGAGAACTTCTCCGGTCTTGCCGTGAGCTTCGGCTCCGGCATGTGCAACGTCGCTTTGGCCTACCAGACGGTGAAGGGCATGGAGTTCTCCCTCGCCCGGGGTGGGGACTACATCGACGGGCACGCGGCCAAGGCGATGGGTTCCACAGCGTCTCGCATGTGCTCCATCAAGGAGAAGGGCGTGGACCTGGCCAACCCCCAGTCGCGGGAGGAAGAGGCCATCGTTCTCTACGTCCGGGCGCTCATCAAGTACTGCCTGGAGAACATCGCAGGCCAGTTCCGGCGGGTTCAGAACACCATCAACCTGCCTGAGCCCGTCCCCTTCATCATCTCCGGGGGTACCACGAAGGCGGGCGGGTTCATCGCGGTCTTCAAGGAGGAGTTCGAGGCGATCAAGAAGCGGGGGTTTCCGATCCCCATCAGCGAAATCCGTCTCGCCACCGACCCCATGACGGCGGTGGCCGAGGGGCTCTTGATCCTCGCAGGCGAGGAGTACGTCGAGTGAACCCGTGTATTACTACCTGACCTCAGCCATCAAACGACGAGCCATCCTGGAGCTGAAGGACAGCTTCTCGCGGCACCCCATTTACTCGAAGGTCGTTCCGTTCATCCAGAACAGGTTCTCGTTCACCGAGCGGCCTCAGATGGGCATCGTCGTGAAGGGGTCGAGCGCCAACAAGGTGTCGCTCAGCGGCGACAACTTCATCGGCAACGTCCAGAGCTACGTCATGCTGGGGTACGTGGGACAACCGACGTACCCCATCGAGTGGGTGCGCGAAGATCTCAATGCCATCCGAGAGAACGAAGACCGGATGCCGACCGCTCCTGGGATCTACTACATCGAGATCTTGACGGTCCCCGAGAACCCTCAGACGCCGGGGACGTTTGTGGTGGACCCCCTGCTCACCGTCACAGGGGAACCTTTGCTGCGGTTCGAGTCTGGGATCGAACGGGAGGCCCAGCTAGAGAACCCCCCTACGAAGGGCACTGTGCGTTTGTGGGTCAACGACCGGCTCATGCTCAGTGAGGGGAAAGACTACACGATCGACTACAAGACGGGGGCTGTTACGTTTCTTAGCCGCTTCGCCCCCCAAGAGACGGTGACTGCGGACTATCGTTTCCCCATCCCGAGTCAGGGGCCCTTCGAGTTCCAGTGGAACACCGCGGACTTCAAGACCCTTCCGGGGGTTGTCTTGGCGTTCGGGAAGAGGGCCCGTCTAGGGGACAAGGTGGCGGTGAAGATCAACCCAGACCGAGAGGATACCGCTCTCGCCTACGGTGGGAAGTTCGAGGTCAGTCTCGATCTCGATGTCCTCTCCCAGGACACGACGGCGACCGAAGAGATCGCGGACTTGTCGGTCATGTACCTTTGGGGGGAGAAAAAGCCGTACCTGGAGTTCGAGGGGATCGAGATCGTGGACATCTCCATCGGTGGGGAGGCCGAGGAGACCTACGACGAGACGGCGGACATCAACTACTACACAGCCAGTCTCTCCATCCAGTTCCGTGCGGACTGGGAGATCCACGTTCCCCTGCCCTTGACCATCTCGAAGGCCACCACCACGCAGTTGGATGGTTCGGATGGGCTGGTTTTCGCAGGTCCAAGCACTCTGCTCTTCACGACGTTCCCTACCATCGTCGGTAGAAACAACGATTTCGAGCGGATCGCCTGACCCCAAATTTAGATCGGAGCCCTTTCATGCCCAAATACGTGTTCGAGTGCCAAAACGAGCAGTGCAACTGCCGGTTCGACCGGGTACTCAAGATGGGGGACCACCCCACGCACACCTGTCCGTCCTGTGGAGAAGCGGCTCCTCGGTGCCTCGAAGGTGAAGGCTTCGCCTTCGATTTCAAGGTCGGGGAAGCCCAGCAGGGCAATTCGGGCGTCCACAAGGAGGACTACCCGACCGCCGATCACGCGGTAGGCAGGTCCGCCAACAGCCGTTGGGCAAGCTACCAAATCCGCAAGAATGTGAAGGAAGAGGCCCGAAAAGGGGGCGAAACCCATGCACTCATCCGTCACGATGGCGACGGGTTCGTCGAGTACGAGGCGATGTCGAAGGAGAAGCGGGAGGCCAGGAAGCAGGCAGCGCCCAAAGTCCTGAAGGCGTTGCAGGCAGCGAAAGAAGGTAGGGCGGGGGGTCGATAAAGCACTGTTTCGCTGGTCAAGGATGAAGTCCGAGCCTGCCGCAGGCCCGAGCGAACCCAGATCAAATCGGATCGGAGCTACGGGCACCCAGACCGATAAACCCGGATCAGATCGAAGTACGCCCTACCACTAGGAGACTCGGATGGCTCTTGGACCGTTCATCAGCTACGTCCCGCCGGGGGTTTACACCCGCACGCTGACCGAAGCGAACGTCGCGAACATCGTGGCTGGTCTTCGCATTCCCGTCGTCATTGGCGTCGGGCAAGAAGAACTGACCCAGAGCGATGTCGAACTCGTTCGCGGAAGCTCAGCGACCGTCGATCAGCAGATCAACAATGAGGACGTGAGCCTGGCGTGGGTCGTGGACTCCACGAACCCCCAGAATCTCATCCTCGGTACCCAGGACGGTACCCGCACGACCTTCCAGGTCCGCAACCGTCCCATCGTGGATGGCCAGGGCTTCGGCCGGGTCACCAACGACATTCGCACTGTCACCGTCACGGTGAACGGTGTGCCGGTGTCTGTGGGCTCGTTGAACGGTCAGAAGGGGCTGGTCACCCTCCAGGTGCCCACGCAGCCGACGGACCTCGTTCGCTGCACCTACTTCTTCCACCGGGGAGATACGGCTTTCACGGATGACGTGTCGGCTCAGGTGACGAGCACGGCTGCTCAGATCACCTCGCCAGGCTTCGCCCCCTTCGACATCACGACGGGTACGAACGACTCCTTCGACCTGACCGTCAACGGGGTGGACTACTCCGTCACGTTCGCGTCGGGTTCGACAACGGCAACGGGGCTCAAGAGCCAGATGGATGCGGCCGGCATCCTGAACTTCTCCACGGCGGTCTTCACGGACAACCAGGGCCTCGATCACCTGCTCTTCACGGCCACCCAGAGCATCACGATCGGGTCCGGAAACGCCAACGGACCTCTCGGCTTCACGCCGGGCACGGCCACCAACCGCAAGACGACCTTCCAGGTCTTCAACCGGCCCATCGTGGACGGCAGCGGCGGCGGAACGACGACGACGGACACCTCGAAGGTCACCGTCAAGGTCAACAACGTCCAGGTCATCCCCTCGGCCGTCGATGGCGCAAACGGCACGGTGACGCTGGGCTTTGCCCCGACCGTGGGTTCGACCGTCACGGTCACCTACTGGGCGAACACCTGGCAGGACACGTTCGACTACCTCCCCAACACCCTGGTCACGTCGGTAACGCGCTGCGGCATCTCGCCCGGCCGAGCCGACTACATCCAGGGGCAGGACTTCGTGATCGCGAACCCGAGTTCGGACGTGAGCATCGTCCACTGGGGTACGAGCGTCTCTGTCACCTCGGGGACGACCTCGGTGGGCGCGGAGCCGTTCGACAACACGCAGGTCATCCCGTCGCTCAACGACGACAAGCTGTACCTCGGGGGCTGCGACCGGTTCGTGGACAACACCACGATTCCTGCGACCGTCAGCTCGACGCAGTTCTTCCTGCCGGAAGTGCCCACGACGGGCAACGGACGTGACACGACGTTGGGTGTCGCGCTCTACACGTCGGTCACGAACGGCAAGCAGGACGTCATCACCAACCGTCCCGACCTCGTGGTCGTGCGAGTGGGCCGCAACCTCCGTGACGCCCTCAACCGTCCGGCGGCCACGGTCATCGCGGTCGATGGTGTCAACCGGCTCATCACGCTGAAAGACCCGGTTCCGCCGGACCACATCGCGTACGCCTCCTTCTACTACAACCGGATCGTGGACGACACCTACCTCCTCACCTGCACGGTCCCCGGGCCGGTCGGAGCGGGGCAGTACACGGTGTTCTCGACGACCCAGAACGCGAGTCTGTACCAGGCTCGGTTCGGAACGAAGACGGGCTTGCCCCAGGTGGTCCAGTGGCCACGAGGGGTCGAGCAGATCCCGGATGCGTTCCACGCGGGCACCGGCACGCCGGTCAGCGAAGTGGTCACGGTGCTCTTCTCGATGGCCCCCGCATCGAACGCGGTCTACACGAACAAGGGCCAGGGCCCGTACAGCTTCTTCACGACGTACTCGTCCACCTGGACGACGAAGCTGAACGGCACCAACTACGCGACCAACCTGACGACGGCGGCTCCGGCCTACCTCATCGGTGGGCACGTCGTGCCGATCCAGACGGGCATCGACACCGGGAAGATCAACATCCCGGTCGCCTCCAACACGTTGAACGTGAAGATCGATGGTACGGTCTACCCGGTCACCCTGCCGACGGGCAACCAGACCCGGGCGGCGATCACCGCAGCCATCGACGCGGCAGTCGGTTCGGCGGTGTCGAGCAGCCTCCAGATCGGCCCGATCACCGGCGACATCGTGTTCGTCATCAAGAGCCCCACGACTCCGGGCGCTCTGCCTGGCGGCCTCGATGCGGTCTCGACGGTTCGCATCGAATCCGGAACGGCAGAAGGCGTCCTCGGCTTCGTTGCTTTCGCCTCGGCGGCAGGTACGACGGGTTCCATCAACAAGGCGGCAACCCTCCTCGGAACTCTCGCGGGTCCGTTCAACATCACGACGGGTCTCAACGACACCCTGAAGTACCGCCTCAATGGGACGGACTTCGCGGCTACTCTGCCGGCGGGTGTTGCGGTGACCACGGCGGCGGTGGCTGCTGCCATCAACGCGGTGACTCCGGGTGTGGCTTCGGCCGGCACCCTGGCGAACCTCGACAAGCTCCGTCTCCTCTCGACGGTCAACGACGCCACCTCGTCGCTGGTCATTCTCGACGGCAACGCGAATGCGACCTTCGGGTTCAACCAGAACGACTCGGCTTCGCAGACGCTCGTGACTCCGGCCGAAGTCGTGAACAGCCTGATGAACACGGCTGGCTTCCAGACGGATGGTTTCGCCTACCCGGACGAGATCAACGGCGCCACGTACATCACCATCGAGTCGCTCACGGTCGGCCTCACCACGTCGTCGGTGGCGTTCGTCACCTCGGCGGGAACGGCCTTCAACACGAGTACGGGTGTGCGGATCACCCCAGGCGTGGACGGGGACAACGGCGAGGACACCCAGCAGATCTACACGGTCTCCTCGAACAACCCGGCCGGGTCGGCAGGCACGGGCATCCCGGGTCAGACCTACACGGATTCCCGTACGGGCCTCCGTTTCACGGTTCTGCCCTCCGCGGTGGGCGCCTACACGAACGGTGGCTCCTTCACCCTGACCGTCTCGCCGACCTTCGTGGTCGATCCGAGCCGGCCGTACTACGCGGTGCCGGGCCTGGAGACGACCGTGTTCAACACGGTCGGCGTCGCCGTGAACGACACGGCAAGCCTCCAGACCTTCAACCCGGGTGGCGTGGAGCCCGCCGTTGGGGACTTCTACTTCATCACCTACCAGTACATGAAGCAGGACTTCTCGACGCAGCTCTACCGGCAGATCAAGTCGATCGAGGCGGCGTACGGGAAGACCTCGGCGGAGAACCGGGTCACCCTGGCGGCCTACCTCGCCATCTTGAACGGGGCCATCCTCGTCGGGATCAAGCAGGTGCTCAAGGTCCCGAACACCAACCAGGCGAACGACCAGGCGTTCATCGCGGCCATCGACGAACTGGCGACACCGCTTCCGGGCAACATCAAGCCGGACATCCTGGTGCCCCTCTCGACCTCGACAGCGGTCTACTCGTACCTGACGCAGCACGTCGAGATCATGTCGAACATCCGCAACCAGTCGGAGCGGATGGGCATGATCGGCTTCGCTTCGGGGACGACGCCCTCGAACGCGCAGACGATCGCCAAGGCTCTGAACTCGAACCGCATCGTCGCCTACTACCCGGATTCGGCGGTCATCACCCTGACCGACGAGCTGGGCCAGAGCTTCGAGCAGCTCGTGGACGGCTGCTTCTTCGCATCGGCGATGGCCGGTGCGGTCGTCTCGGCCTCGGTGGACGTGGCGACTCCGTACACCCGGCGTCGCATCCAGGGCTTCACCCGCATCCCCCGGATCCTCGACCCGGTGGAAGCGAACCAGACGGCGGTGGCAGGAATCACGCTCCTGGAGGACTTGGACCCCATCATCAGGGTTCGCCAGGGCCTCACCACCAACATGACCAACGTGCTCACGAGGCTCCCGACGGTCACTCAGATCGCCGACTTCGTGCAGCAGCAGAGCCGCATCATCCTCGACGCCTTCATCGGGACGAAGTTCCTGGCGAGCCGTACGAACGAGGTCAACGTCACCATGACGTCCCTCTTCAAGCAGCTCATGGCGGCGGAGATCGTCGGTGCCTTCACGGGCATCAGCTCGACCATCGACGCCGAAGACCCGACGGTGATGCGCTTCGAGGCGTACTACCAGCCGATCTTCCCACTGCTCTACATCGTCATGACGTTCAACCTCCGCGCGAGGCTCTGACCGGCTGATGGAAGGCAGAGGGCTGGCTAACCCCGGCTCTCTGCCTTTTCCTATTTGGGGGTCGCATGTCCCAGAATGATCCTTGTGCCCCCATCTGGGCCCCACACATCTGCAAGCATCTGGTGGACTACCTGATGCCGATCGGGAACACGGGGGTCGGTTACGTGGCACAACTCCCGGCCATTTTGCGGATTTGGGGTCCCGAGTTCACAGCCGAAGACCGACACCAAGCGGAACTTCGAGCGGCCTCTACTCTCGCCCAGACAGCTCTCATTCGAGGTGTGTCCC
>Ga0315284_10003574_pt1 | contig 22129 bp, 22 predicted proteins | sample YL17G09_16_MG_FD_203696 | JGI IMG/M metagenome (GOLD analysis project Ga0315284, IMG submission 203696) | Sediment microbial communities from Yellowstone Lake, YNP, Wyoming, USA - YL17G09_16 | ecosystem: Environmental > Aquatic > Freshwater > Lake > Sediment | place: USA: Wyoming | collected... | reverse complement strand
GGTTAAGCCACCGAGCAGGTTTTGGCTCGGCTGTAAATGTTTTGGACTCGGAGTCGGCATCGGTTTTGTAGCAGTGCCAGTTTATAAACTTTTTAATAAATAAAATGGAAGAAATAATCGAAGTAACCGGGAAACTGGTTTTGCAGGAGCAGACTCGAAATTGGTGTAAATTCCCGTATCCAGGTCATCCTAATTGTCCCAATTATGGAAAAAAGAAAGGCTGTCCGCCCATGGTTCCTTTAGTATCGACCCTGTTTGACCTTAAAAAGCCTCATTGGCTGGCTGTGGTGAGCTTTGACCTGGCAGGGCACATGGAAGCCATGGCCTCGAAACACCCTGGCTGGTCGGAGCGTCAACAGCGTTGTTGTCTGTATTGGCAAGGAAAGGTAAGGAAACAACTCAGGATCCTTTGTGAAAATTGGCTAAAACAACACCATGAATATCGACATACAAGTTGCCCAGAGGCTATGGGTGTTAATATTTTCCGGACAGCCCATCTTTGTGGAATAAAAATGAGAAAAAGTGCCTATCCCACCGTCTATAAAGTTGCCCTGCTCGCCCAGCCTCTATAATACTCAATTAATATAATCATTCAATCTATCGAATATCCATGTCCTTGGAAACAAGGCACTTTCGTCCCTATTTTTAGGGGTAATAAATGAAGAGTGTTCGTTCTGATTATGTTCTTCATCCACCTGGAGGATGTTCTTCTTTGCCTGGAAATCCCCCAGCAAATCCATATGTGAATTATCCGCCTAAGGAGTTGAAAGAGATGATCTTAAAAGAAGCGGATAGGGAAGAGAAAAAAAAGATGCTTAGTGCCTTAAAACAATGGGAACGGGTTTTTACTTATCCAGGCTACCCGTGGCGAGCCCAAAGAGCTAATGTGGCAGCTCGATTTTTAAAGCTCTCGGAACTTATAAATCCGGCCATCAATTTACCCTATTATCAAGAAACAGAAACCCCACAAGGTCAGGAAGAAATTGTTGACGGCCTTAAGAGCCTTTATGATAATGATAATGCTGAAAGATTCGATTATACTCGTCAAGGAATCCGTCCTATTCGAGACATAGATACAGCTGATGGTGATTTTCTTTCTCCTTCGGAACCTCCGATGGGAAAAACTGTAAAAGAACGTGGAGATGGCCCAGATCCGGAAGGTATGGAATGCCAAGACCCTCCGACTGGTGGAGACATAGATACTTTTTAAAAAGGATCTTACTTATGGACATTTATGAAGAATTGATGAAAGATGTAGGATCTCTGAAGACTGCTGAAGAAGAATCCAGTGGTATTGATGATTATTTGACTGGAAAAAACAAGGTCAAAATTTCGTCAATGGATGATTTTTTCAATTTTCTTCGGATAGGCAAGGATACTTTGGTTCATAAATCGGAAAAGGATTTGTGGCGGATTTCCGAAGATGATAAAGGAGCAGTTGTCATTGAGCGCCTGTTCGACCCGAACACCAAAGAACCGTTAAAAATTTAAAAAGGAAGTTAACATGCGGAAACGCTTAACAAATCATCTGGCGAACAAGACCGCGGCCGCAGGACTGCGCCGTGAAATTTCTGATGATTTTAAATATGATAAGAAAAAAATCAAGCATTTGAAACACATTCTTCACAATGTAAATGTTGCTGTAGGAACCTTAGTCTCGGCTCTGAATGAATTTTCCGGGGTTAAAGGACCTTCAATAAGTCCAGATGGACTTATTGGCGGGCTTGGCTACATAATGCCTCTGAAAAATATTAAGGAAGTTATGAATACATCTATTCATAACTTGAGTGATGTTTCAGACAGCATTGCAGATGAACTTACAAACCCTCATTGGAATGCTGAAGATGATAAGGATGTTAAAGATCTAATAAAAGAAAAAGAAGATGTGGAAGAAAAAGCAGAAGAAATTGGTGAAGGCGGAGAGAAAGATGAAGAAAAAGGCGAAGAAACCAAAGAAGAACCTCCTGTTGCTCCAGACGACGTAATAACCAGTAAGGAAATAATTGCTTCAGATAAGTCTTTTGAAAAAGCAGTAAAACGGAATCTTGTTCGGTTTAGTTCGCACCCATGAGGGCGCGTGGATTGAAACAATAGGAAAGAAAAAAATTTAACACAAGGAGATATATTATGCTGGGCGATCTTAATGCTGACATTATCGGAACCAACCCGCAATATCCGAAAATCGTGGATCAAAGCTGGTTGAATGTTGATCTGGGCAAGTATGACAATTTCCCTTCGGATAATAATCCGGTCAGGATTGTACCGAAGCTTTCGGATTTGTGGAATCATTCACCAGCTCAGACCAGTGTTTCTATTATCCCCAATTCAAAAGTACTGCCGTTAGGCATTCGCTCTTCAGAAGAGGATGCAAAGACGGTGGAACAGGTTGTTCGGGAAGCAAAAAAAGCCGTTATGGCTGGGCTGAAGGGTAAAGCCCTTTCTCAGCATCTTCGTGCCAGATTTGCGTCTAAGTACATTGAACTGGCCAAAGACGAGCTGCAGAGGATCTCCCAAGAGATAGGACTTCTCGGCAACGTCTACATCGATGCGTCGGCTTTCGACTCCTACAAGGATGCCGAACGGTTCCTAAGCCAGCACCGAAACCGTCTTGCCAGGGATATTCTTCTGAATTCTGAAAAAATGAGCCCTAATGTTGTTTCAGTACTTGCCTCCACGTTTCATAGAAATGTGGTTGTCAGCGTTGAATACAATGACGAGCTTCTTAAAAAGTATAAGGATCATTTGGTTCAGGCTGGACGGATTCCTGCAGATTTCGTTGTTGACTCCAAAGAAACTCTTCGTCAAGCTTTTTTATATGAGAAACCTGTGGTTTCTGCCGAAGCTCCAGAAATCAAAGAAAAGAAACTTGATGAAAAGAAAATAAAAGAAGGTTTTGAGCAGATGGTTTCTGAACGAGAGATTGCCGCGTGTGAAACTCAAGACAGTCTTTTACTGTCCAGAATAAGTCCTGTTGTTTCCTTTGTTCAGGAAAGCCTATCCAAAGGAAAAACCGCCAGTGACGTTAAGGATATGGTCAAGGCGAGATTTGTCTTAGAAGACATCAAGGTTGCCGCAGAGGCACTCGGTGTCGTTCTTTCAAAAGAAGGTCTTTCGGCTGAACATGTTGATTGTCTCGTTTCTGAAGGAAAGATTTCTCTAACGCTTGGTAAAGAATTAAAGAAAATAGAAAAGAAATTTCCTATGGTTAAAACTGAAATAGAAGAAGTTTCTCAACCGGAAAAGGCTGTTGGAGTTCAAGGTTTTCTATATACACCCAGTGGTAAGCCTCCATCGGATCAATTCGATTCATATCGTATAGCAACTGTCGAAGCTATGAAGAAGGGTTTTGATACCGCTAAAATAAAAGAGAAACTGATGACAAAACTTTCATCGGTTGATGCGGATAGAGTTCTTGCCGAAGCGGTTTCTTTGTTTAATTCGATTCCGGCAGGATTCACAGCGAATAAACCTGAAAAGGTAAAGACAGCTGCTGTCATCGCTGAACCAGAACCGAAACAGACGCTGCCCGATCCATTGACCATCCCGTCACAACTTGAAGACATTTATAGAATGTTTGAGGGAAGTGAAATGATTGTTGATATGAATCCTTCTCGTGATTACACTCCGCAAGAAGTGGATAGCCTTTTTAACAGAGAAGGATTAGATCAAGTCATATAAAAGGATGATTGAATGGCAAGACCAGATACGGATAACACAAGTCAAGCGCTCGCTGTTTCTGAAATTGATCCGACTGAAGTGGTAGAGCGTCCGAAAGCTGCGGAACAGCAACCAGTTACTGTTGATTATAATGATACCATTGTTGTTCCTCCGCAAGATATAAATGACGACATCATAACGATCACGATAAGAGATGACGAACTACCCGATGCAATTCTTAAAGCGATTATGTCGGGGTTGGCTGAAGAACAAAGTGCTTTAAAAAATCTTCGGCTACAGAGAGAAAAAGAGAATAAGGATTTTTCCAAATTATGTATAAGCAGGGGGACCCTGCTTAAATATATGTCGGAAGCCGTGATCCAGCGACAGGCGCTGGTGGGCGGTTCTGGTGATTTAGACTTGAAAGGGCCTAAATTCAGAGAGATCATAAAAATGTTTTTACAAGTCATTAAAGATACTTTTGACGAAGTAAAAATTCCTCCTGAATATCGAGATTTGTTTTTTCATGCTTTGGGCCATAATCTTGAGGGTTGGGAGCAAAAAGCTGAGAAAATAATTAAAACTATCCGCTAAGGAGATTTATGGGTTTGTCAGATCTTTGTTCGGAATATATCTCCTCGGCGAAACTCAAGGATGACACCGAACGTAATATCATAGAGTTTGCCGAAGCTCCTTGGGGACTAGGCCTCGGTCATTCTTCTGACCAACCTCCTCTTTATCCTGTTCAGAAATTCATTTTCAAATGTGCTTATAACATTCCTCTTTCTTCTGGTGATGAAAAATACATAATTATTAAAGATAAATTTAACGAAAAAGAACGATTCCGTTTTAACGAAATTGAATATTTTAATTTTTTGCGTGATGAAGGGCGTATAAATGTTAAGGAAATAACAGGAGATCCAAACGATATTCGACCAAATATTCTTCTTGTCATAGGTCGTCGAGGGTGTAAAACAAGCAGTATCGCAGTTCTTGTCGCTTATGAAGTTTATAAATTGTTGAAAAAATTTTCACCTCAAAGTTATTACAACATGCCTACAGATGATGAAATTAATGTTTCATGTATTGCAACAGATAGAAAACAAGCTTCGCTGTTATTTAACAGAATTGCTGGACATCTTGAAAGGTCTGATTTCTATAAGCGTTACCGGAACAGGTCTACGAATGAATACATGCAGTTAAGTACTGAAAGAGACATACAGCAATATGGGGCAAATCAAAGACCGTCTTTAAAAATCATTGCTTCTCCATGTAATGCCAGTGGACTTCGCGGATATAACAACATTATTGCCATTATGGATGAAATTGCTTACTTTTTTGAATCCGAATCATCCAACAACAGATCGGATCAGGCGGTATATGACGCAGTTACTCCGTCAGTCGCCCGATTTAATAGCCCGTCTGGTGAACCTCAGGGAAGAGTTATTAGTATATCCTCGCCAGGATCTCGAAGCGGCCTTTTTTGGAAGTTATATCAAAGATCGTTAGAGTATGATTGCAACGACCTTTTAATGATTCAGGCTCCAACATGGGAAGTTGATTATACTCTTGCTCCAAAAGTTTTAAGGGCTAAGTATTCAGAAAATCCTCTGAGCTATAACGCGGAATTTGGGGCGCAATTCAGCGATCGTATTTCCTCCTGGATAGAAAACGAACAGATTTTGAGGCTTAATATTATTCCAGGTTTAAGAACTAAAGAACAAAGCCTTGAACAACTTCCTCATTTTATGGGAATTGACGTTGGGCTGAAGGAAGACGGAACAGCCATAGCTATTTGTCACATCATTAAGAAAGAAACCCCTTCTGGAATAAAAAATTTTATTGAGCTTGATTGGATCGATGTGCGTTATGCTGTTGACGAAAAAAAGGAGTTTTTCCAGCCAGATGAAATAGGTGATTGGATTGCTTCCGTTGCGGCAAAGTTTTTCATTGTTAAAGGTTCGATGGACCAATACTATGGTCTTGCTATAGTTCCAAAGTTAATTGAAAAGGGTTTCAGGCAGATTCAAGCAGTTGCCACCTCACGGGATTATAATTCAAGGGTGTGGCAGAATTTAATGTCAAAAATGTTGGATGGTTCTTTAAGAATTCCTGAAGGTGATGACAGAATTGATGAAGGAAAAAAGACAAAAGATATACCATTGATTTCTGAGCTTTTAAAACTTCAGGCAACGCAGCATTCTAAATACATGATTTCAGTTGAAGCTCCGGATGTTAAAGGTTTGCATGACGACCTATCTGATGCTTTTGCCCGTGCTGTTTTTTTGGCGACCGAATATTTGTCTATAGGTGGGGGTCTTAGCAAACAGAATTCTATTCAATCTACGGGCTCACAAACATCATACAGACAATATTATAGAAAATCAAAAATGTCAGCATATTATACAAAACGGCCATCGTCGTCGATAATGGCTGAGTATTCAAAAAACCGTAATTTCGGTTCTATGTCCCCTCTTGGCGGGAGGCTTTAAATGGCGGAAGGTTTTAAAGGTAATTACGCTCCTGAATTATTCAATGAGCTGAAGCGATATTATTTGCTTCAAGCCCAAGAAAAAACCTCATTAACTGATGCGGAACTTCGCGATCTTAATGAATTGTCTAATACATTTACGCGCAGATTTATTCAAAACGAGGTTGGAGACTCGGCTATTGACGACAGTTTCAAAATTGTTCAACATCCTACAGATAATGTTAATAATTTTTCGATTACCGGTGGAGAAGGTACTCTTGACGATCCTGGAGTTTTATTTTTAAAAGGGTTTCGTCTTTCTTTGCGTAATGATATTGCATATAAGGATCAAACAAACAACGGTAATATTGAAAGCGATGCATATACTAAAACTATTCTTCCCGCCCTAACAACCCCAACAGGAACTTCAAGCACTTTAAATGCCATTACACGAAGTTCAAACGGGGTTCTTGTTGCGGTTGGAAACGGCGGTATTGTATTAAAATCAACTGACAACGGAAAGAATTTCGTTCCAAAATCTACGGGAGTTTCCGACAATTTTTATGCGGTCGGTTTTTCAGACCCGACAAACGTTTATGCGGTCGGTTATACTGGTGGGTCAGGAAAATTGTTGTACAGCGCTGATTCAGGGGAAACTTGGTTCGATCCTGGGGTAGGGGAAGCCAGTTGGAAGGGTATATCTTTTGTAAATACTAGTCTTGGCTATGTAGTTGGCTTGGCTGGAAAACTTTATGAGGGTTCAAGCGGTTCTTGGACTCTTGTTCCGACAGGCGTCACCCAGGATCTAAATGCGGTTTCTACATACAACAATGCCAATATCTGGGCAGTCGGAAACAGCGGAGTCATAATAAAATATGACGGAGCAGGCTGGTCCCAACAATCAAGTGACACCACATTGAACCTGAATGGGGTTTTTGCCGTCAGTTCCTCAACTGTTCTTGCTTGCGGCGAATCTGGAATAATTAAAAAAACAACAAATGGTGGAACAGCGTGGTCAACAAGAAATTCAGACACCACCGAAAATTTAAATGGAATATTTTTGAATGGAACAAAAGGATGGGCTGTAGGAAATAAGGGTGTTGTATCTCATACAGAAGATACAGGAATTACTTGGGACTCGACCATAATAGATGCATCTTTTGATTTTAAATCCGTTCTATTTTCGGATACTACTGGTTTTATTGTTGGTTCAAATGGAGTCATTTATCGGACAGTGGATGGAATTAATTGGGAACGATATCGCACTGATTATGTTTATGTTGATTTTCATTTGGCAGAAGTCTCGGCCGATCAGTCAAGTGAATATACAGATTCAACATTAATTGACCCCGTGGTAGGTTCGCCAAGTGCAAACCGTTTACGCATAGTGCAAGATGTTAAAGTGTCCGAAGGCTGGCCAACTCCAGCCGATTATACCTATACAGGTTCTGATGGAACAGTTCAACAACATTATACACACGCACTTGCAAAAATTCAAAGATTTGTTGGCGTTTCATCTATAAGTCAAGCTGATATTACCGATCTTAGAACGGTAAATCTGACGGTTGCGGAGTTGAATGACTTGCTTCATAACGGAGGAATCGATTCGGCAGCACTGGCTGCCGGTGCAGTCACTCCAGAAAAACTGGATTCTGGGGCCGACTATACTTTTGGATCGGCACACATTCTAGGAAATACTCTAGTTGGCGGTGATTTAACCATTGAAGGAGTTATTCATGTAGACGCCACCATGCGAACCAGCATTATTGTTGAAAGTTTAGGCGTGTTTGGTTCAAGTCAGTTAGGAGATTCTACAAAGCCGTATGACGATACAGCAGAAATTTTTGGTCAGATCATTCAGAACAACGATGTTAATGCTCCTTCTTATAGTATACATTCACACTCAACAACATTGACTTCTCCTGTTATTTCTATTCTTCAGGACGGATTTGGGCCAGCTTTAAAAATTCAGAAAACCAGTGATTCGACCCTGTGTCTTATTGATGTTACCTCTGCTGGAAAAGGCTATGACATATGCGTGACTCATCTGGGAACCAGCGGCGGTATTTTAAAGTCGTGGGATGACTCCACTGGAGACAGCATCCAGATTACTAAAGATGCTACAAAATCAACGGGTTCGATTCTCAGTTTAGTCAGTAACGCTTATGGACCAGTTATTAAAATAAACAATCAGGCTCTTTGTCCGTCCGTTTCTGTGGAGATCGATCAGAGCAGTGGTACTGCCTTAAATATTCTGGCGAAAAATGACGCCTCATCTATAGTCATTCATTCTACAGGATCTGGAACCGATCTAAAAATTCAGCACGACAGTCTGACAGGCGTAGCCGTCGACATGACCAGTTCTGGAACTGCCGCAGTTCGAATAAACAATGTTAAAGGTCAGGCAGGAGTCATAACTCAAAAAGATAATCAGAATCTTTTTACTCTGACTAAGACTGGTAATGGCTCAGGACGAGTCATTGAAGTTAACAATTATGGCATTGATCCGGCAATCCAGATCAATACGGACGGAAGTGCAATCAGCCTGCATGTTTCTCATACGGGAGACTCTACAGCGCCTGCCGTGGATATTTATGTGGCAGGAAATGAAAAGGGGCCTGCCCTTAAGATTACAAAGGCCAATAATGATAGTACGGATGATGTTGGTCAGGCAGTTTATATATGGAACCGAGGATTCAGCCAGTCAATTCAGATTCTTCAAGACCACACAGATTCGACAGCCGCTACGATCGAATTAAGAAATTTAAGTCTGGGAGACGACGCCAGTTCGATAAATTGGAGAATTGACAGAAACGGCAACTTTATAACTAACGGCGGAAAATTTTTCTTTGATCGTACCCACTATGTTTCTTCGGAATCCTTCTATATTGATAAGAATAATTTTGATTCAAGCAATCCAGCAATTGCTGGCAAGGTTTTTGATGAAAGTGGCTATCTTAGAGTAAGTGACGGAACAAAAGCAATGCCCTCGCCTCTTGGTGGAGGAGTAACGGGGCTACAGGGATTGACAGGCCTTTCAGGGACAGGAGCAACGGGAATAAGCGGGGGAGGAACTGGTCTTCAAGGAATGGTCGGGGAGACGGGGGTCAAAGGGGATATTGGAGATCCAGGGCCTTCTGGAGAAACAGGACTTAAAGGGATTCAAGGAGATACAGGAGTCCAAGGACACACTGGCCTAGGAATTCAAGGAGATACAGGAGTCCAAGGAGAAACAGGTTTAGGAGAAACAGGAATTCAAGGTGAAACCGGTTTTGGCATTCAAGGTGAAACCGGACAAACAGGAATTCTTGGAGAAACAGGGCAAACAGGAATTCGTGGTCCGACTGGATTTTGCGGGCAAACAGGAATTCGCGGGGTCACCGGAGTGACTGGCAGAACAGGCGTTCAGGGCGTGACCGGAATTTATGCACAAACAGGCATTCAGGGCGTGACCGGACTCGTCGGTGAGACGGGCGTTCAGGGCGTGACAGGATTTTATGGAGAGACCGGCATTGGGGAAACTGGAATCCAAGGACTTACAGGTATTGCAGGTCTGACTGGTCTAGCTCTAGGTTCAACTGGTTTTTATGGACAGACTGGAATTCAGGGACTTACAGGTCCTGGCGTTGGCGATCAGGGAGGAACGGGTATTATAGGTCCGACAGGGATACAAGGCATGACGGGACTCGGCCCCGCTGGAGAAACAGGTCTCCAAGGCATGACAGGAATTTATGCACCAGATGCCATCGTAGGAGCGGGCCTGACGGGTACCAGTTGGAAACGTACCACCGGGTATCTTCCTGTATTCACAGATAGTACTATCGTAGCTGACAGCCTAGTTAATCAAGTAATTGGTTGTGGAGATAAAAGGGTACTCGCTGATGCCCTTATAATTGCATCGGCTGGGTTTGAAGTTGACACAGTACAATGGTTGGACCGGGTAGCAGATACCACAGTAATATCTTATCTTAATACTAATGATTATAGAAGGTCTTTTTATATCAATCCTGATTATCTTGATTCATCAAATCCTGCTACAGCTGGAAATATTTTTCATGATACTGAAGGATACTTGAGATACTCCTCTGGGACAACCCCGCTTTCCGATGCCTTCTCTCGTCTGGACAATTTAGAGCCAGGAATTCCTTATCCTCTGTCGGTTTTTTCTGGTGAAAAAACAATAACCGACAGTTTCATTCAACAGGAAACCTTTTGCGGAACTGTATTACAATCGGTAAATGTGGATGCTCAAATAACCGCATTGGGTGGACTAAAAATAGATTCGACAGAATGGCTTGACGGCGTACCAGACACTACGGCAATATCCTATCTTAATTCATTTGATCACAGAAGGTCTTTTTATATCAATCCTGATTATCTTGATTCATCAAATCCTGCTAAAGCTGGAAATATTTTTCATGATACTGAAGGATACTTAAGATACTCCTCTGGAACAACCCCGCTTTCCGAAAATGTTCAAGGTGCTACAGGTGTCCAAGGAAACACTGGCATAGGTGGGGTAACGGGAATTTATGGTAAAACAGGGATTCAGGGAGTAACGGGACTTCAGGGTCAGACGGGGTTTCAGGGAGGGACTGGAATTAAAGGAGGAACAGGCGTACAAGGCGTGACAGGTCTCGTTGGTGGAACTGGAATTCAGGGCGTGACAGGTCTTATTGGTGGAACTGGAATTCAGGGCGTGACTGGACTTGTAGGTGGAACAGGCATTCAGGGCGGGACAGGTATTCAGGGCGGGACAGGTATTCAGGGCGGGACAGGCTTTTGTGGCCAGACGGGCATTCAGGGCGTGACGGGATTCTATGGCTCTACTGGAGTTCAAGGTTACACAGGGGCCCAAAATTTTGTTACTGGAACAGAAAACTATTTAGCGATGTTCTCGGACGGAACGTCAAGTCTGATTGATTCTCTTTTTGGAAGATACAGTTCTGGCGATACAACCGAATGGAACATTTGTACTGGTGGTACTGATCCTTTACGTATTCAAACTACAAAACTCGTAGTTTCTCCTTATAATACTGACAGTACTAACTTGTCTGTAGATACGGCAAATAAAAAAGTTTATGTCAATGGTAGGTTTCTTGTATTTGATTCGGGAGTTTATGATGATTATCCACTATTGGCAATTAATAATGTTGTTAATAGTTATTCCCACGATGATATAGCACTTAATTTTGATTCTTGGTGGAGTTATGGTTGGTATAGTTCCGATGCAGGGTCAAATTTCCGAATATATAAAAAAAGTGATGTCCTCAGATTTTCTTATGCAAACGGGGTGGATCCAGGAACTACAATTGATGCGTGGTCATCGGAGGATTCGAGTGTTGCACTTTCTTTGACGAGTACTGGGGCCACCGTTGTTGGCGGATCTTTAGCACTGCCTTACAAGGAAATCACTACGGATTTTACTTGTTTGGATTATACTTGCACTGATCTTGATTTTACCATTCGTTTTAATGATACCAGCGGAGAAGATTTTTCTCCTCCGATAAACATTGTTCTACCTACGGCAGCTTCCTGTCCAGGGCGTATTTATGTTTTTAGTGGAACAGGCGGGAGTGAGGGAGATATTTATCGACTAGTACCGAGTGGCGGGGATACTATCAACGGAGACGCGACATGGGGTTTAGAAACTTATAATTATGGAACGCCACACGACATTAATACTTGGACTGTTCAGTCAAATGGTGTAACAGAATGGATTATGTTAAGCATTTATCATTTTTCTGATGCTTAAAAGGAAAGGGACTAAAAATGCCGGAAGATCTTAAACAAAAACTAGACCTTAAACAGAAGGCTTGGAAAGAAAAGAAAAAAGGTCATCTGCACGTTTTTAGATATTCTATTGATCGAATTAAACAGCAGTGTGCCAGAATTGAGGCTCTTGTTGAAGAGTTTTCAAAATTGGATAATGAAGAGCAAGAATTACAAAAAATAAAGTCTATTGATGTGGATGTTACGGATATCGGAGTATATCATGCCAAAAAATTAAACGACATGATAAATGAAATTGAAGATGAATTAAAAGAAATAAAGACAATAAAAGAAGACATAGAGTCAGAGGAGGAAGAACGCACCGCTTTTGATATCAATCAGTTAGAGCGAGAAGTTATAAGTCAGATTATACGAAAAACCAAAATGAATTCGAGACTAGGAAGCCGTTTTTAATTATCTATTAATAAATTTTGCCTATATAACATCAAAATAGGATAGGAGACAAAGTATGGACCAACTAAAATATCAGCTCGAGCTGGCTAGTTTTGATGAAAAAATAGCGTTGGCCGAACTCGAGGAAAGTAAAGCCGCTGAAAGAGTTCGAGAACTTAAATACGAAAGAACTAGGTTTTGCATGCAGTGGTTGGAATTGATAGCAAAGGCTCAACAAGGAGCTCTGGCTCAGGCTCAAATGCCGCCGCAAGCTCCAAAGTAAAAGGATTTAAAAAAGATGCCTGGTGATCTAAAAAATCCGGAAATGTCCATTCCGTATCACTATGATCCGAAATATGAACCCGGCTCGAATACTTTTGAGGCACGACCTCTAGGTATTGACTCAATTATTCAATCAGCGGCTCGATCAACCAATGGGCGTCCTTTAACAAAAGAAGAAATGGCTAAAGTTAAGGAATATCTTAACGGCAAAAATTTGTTGAACAGAAATCCAGGTGATCAGGATGTGCAAGAAGTAATCAGCGATTATGTGAAAAGTTTATCGGCTGCCAGGAGGATAGTGTTACATTATGCCCAATCTAAATAAAATGCTTGTCGATGTCCAAAATCGGTCAGGAAGAATAAAAGAAGACATCATGAATCTTTTACGGGATTATGAGGGCCTTCTTCATGAAGCAAACGGAATTTACATGTCACAACGGATAGCCTCTGGATCGGAAGGACTCGAAGATTTTTATCGACTTATACAAGTCATAAAGCGAAACCGTGATGTAATAGGGTCTCTGGCACGAGGGGTTACTAATGTCAGACCTACGGATAAATTCAGATTCATAGAGGAAGATCTCACTAAAGAGACAATGCCCCTTCCTCCTCAGATTAAGCGTAAGCAGCGAGCTCAGGAACCTCAGCCGACCCAGGCTCCGGCATTAGAAGATATAGAGGCACAGATGCAGCCAGAGGTAAATAATGGCTAAAAAAATAAGAGTGGTGACAGCTGGAGAAACTCCTGACAATCGAGCAAAGCCAAGAGTTGTAATTGCGGACAACCCAGTAATCCCAACCCGTTTGACTGAAAAAGAAATTCAAGCCCGAGTTCAGAGAAGATACGCCACATCAACGACGTTCGGCGGATTAGGCGGCATGAGACGCTTTGGCAGTGATATTATTGACAGCGGAACGTCTCAATTTTATTCTCCGCAGTTAAGTACGGATTTTCTTGAAAAGCCCCAGAACCTGCGTGAACGTAGAGCCTTCTATCGCTTTTTTTATAATTCAAATGAAATAGTCGGCAGGGCCATTGATATACATTCTACACTACCTCTGTCGAAATTACGACTTGTTCCTCCGAAGGGAAAAAATCCCCATCAAAACAAATATGTGATGAAGTTTTTTGAGGACATGTGCGAGAACATGAAGCTGTTTAAAACTTTGATTGAGATATCGCATGAATTCAATTTATTTGGAAACTGCTGCCATAGAAATGCTGAAATTAAAACCTTAAATGGTTTTAAAACTGCTGAAAATGTTCAAGTAGGAGATTTATTGTTAACAAATCAAGGACGTTATCGAACAGTTTTAAAAAAATCAATTCGTCCTTCAGAAAATATTTTAAGAATAAGATGCTGGAAAGATTTTAGGGAATTGCCTATAACCAATGAACATCCGATCGAAGTATTTAGAAATAATAATTTTTGTTTCGAAAAAGCAGAAAATTTAACTATTTCAGACTACATACGTGTGACCTGGCCAACCGAAACAGAAGATCGAGATGTAGTTGGTTTTGATTATCCTGATAAATATCAGAAGGTTGATGGAGGTTACGAATTACATTTTAAAGTGGAGCATCCCAGAAGTATCGGAGCTATAAAAGCAAGAAAATCTTTATTGACATGGCTTGGATCTTTGAAAGAACCAGTAATTCGAACAAGGCAGCAGTTGGCCGATGATTTTGGCGTAACCATTAATAATTTAAACGGTATTATCACAAATCTGCAAAATGAATTAGGACTAAAATTTCATGAGCGTGTTGGAGCAACCGGGTGGCAAAAAGGATCTCAAGTTCGATGGCTTCCTATCGACACCTCTTTAGTTGAGGTTACTGATTCTTACATAATAAATAAAATTATTTATTTGAACTCAATTGAAAACATAAAAATAGATAATGATTTTGCGTATCTAGTGGGTTTTTGGCAGGGAGATGGGACTTTAGCTAGAGATTCGAGTAGAGATACTTGGGGGCGTGGTCTCTGGCAGGTTTGTTTTAGCGAAAAAGAAACTGAAAACATCAATAGAGTGCGACAGATTTTAATAAAAATATTTGGACTAGACTCTATTACTGAGTGGACAAGTAATACAATAACTTATCTGAAGGTTATTTCTAATCCGATTTTTGTAGAATGGTGGGCCGACAATTTTGGAGAAACTACTTTCGGAAAAAATAATAAAAAAATTCCGGAGTGGTTTGTAAAATTACCTGTTGATAAATTGAAATATTTCATGTCTGGTATTGTTGATTCTGATGGTTGTGTGAGTACGTCAGGTGTTTGTAAAAATCAGATTGTTGTAGCTTCAACGGCATCCAGAAGTATTATGGATGCCGTGCGAGACATTGCTCTTAAATGTGGTATTGTTGTTAGTTATAGAAAAAGCGACGAACATGAGGTTATTTTACCGAACGGGCTTACTGATTTATCCTCGAAAATGTATTCGTTGACAGCATCCGACGAATATTCTTGTAGAGAGTGGACCGAATATGCCAACAAAAAAATTCCTGAAGATGCCCGTTTTTCTGATCAAGACAAATATTGGATTCAAACCGAAAAAGGTCTAGCTTTTAGAATAAGAAGTATAGATGTAGAAGATTATAATGATTTGGTTTATAATTTTGAGGTCGAAGAAGATCACACCTATCAGGTAGCTGGGTTCAGTACTCACAATTGTTTTATCTTCTGTCAAGATAATGACTATTTAGAAGGTCTGACTTCAGAAGACTCTTCTAAAAAGAAAGAAGAATTAAAACAGCGAAGTGATTTTTTAAAACAGAAATATCAGGTTGAAGATAAAGATCCTCTTTATAAAGGTTGGGAAAAAATCATAATTCTTCCCCCCGACCAAGTCAGGGTAAGAAAACTTCCTCTCACTGATGAGATTGCAATTGAATATGTTCCGGATCCACAGACAAAAGAATTTATTGTTCAAGGAGGCTATAGCTACACGGGTTCGGCTGAAGGTGAACGGAAAAAATATGACATACCCGCCGATCTGCAGGATAAGGTCCGTCAAAGTGGCGTGATACCTTTGGATACGGATCCTAATTTGGGGTCTTTCTGTTTTCATCTGGCCAGAAAAAAATCTCAGTATGAGCCGCTTGGTGTCTCAATGATAGAGCGTTGTATCAATACTTTAATTCTTTTGGACAAGCTTCGTCAGGCTCAGACATCGATCGCTTCTAGACACATGACTCCGATGAGAATTGTATGGGCCGAACAGCTGAATCCGGAAGATGTTGATAATCTGCGGGAACAGGTTGACCTTGCTCTTGTCGACCCAGATTATAGCATTATCGCCAACTATGAAATTCACTGGGAAGAGATGGGGAGTCAGGGCCGTTTACTCGATGTTGAAGCAGAAAACAATGCAGGCCTGGACAGGTTACTGGCTGGACTGGGTATGACGAAAGAGATCCTGACTGGTGAAGGAACTTATACAGGCAGTAAAATTTCTTTGGAGATCATGAATACAGAATATCTTCTGTTCCGTGAAATTATTCAAGATTTTATAGAAAATTATTTATTTAAGCCCATAGCCAGAAAAAAGGGTTTTATTGAATATGACGATTATGGCAACGAGATTTTATTGTACCCGAAATTAAGTTTTACTCGCCTTGCCATTCGTGACAATGATCACTTTTTTGATGCAGCCTTTCAGATTTATCAGAAAGGTTCCATATCGATCGATCTTCTTCTTGATATCCTTAATATTGATCCAGTCTCGACAAGAGAAAAGCTCGAGAAGGATATGTTTACGGTTAATGACAGTATATTTAATGAACTGTTAAGAAACCTGTACACTAATGTGGCAGCAAAGTTGACCGAACAGACGGACATTGCGGATAAGCTGGCTAAGTATATGAAACTTAATACCATCCCCGTAGAGGAGGCTCCGCCTGGTGCAAAAAGATTCAGTAGTGATAAGCAATTAATATCTCCGGAAGATAAAGAGAAGGCGCTTAAATTGGCAAAAGTGATGAAGCATTTTCAAGATCACCCAGAACTTTTGGATAAGGTGTTTAATAGAATGTAAAATCGTGCCAGAAGGTACGTGGATGAAACAATAATGTACAAAAACGTGGCAAATAAACTTAAAGATCTTGTTTCTTTTTTGTCTTCACCAGACGGTGATATAAAAAAGAAATTTTATACTGAGCCTGAAATTAAACCTCCACGCCGTAATCCTTCTATTTTGAATAAAACGAACGCACCTGGTTACATGCAGGAATATATGAAGGATTATCGTGGTGAAGGAAAAGATTACCAGAAAATCCCAGACAAAGTCAGACAATATCGCCGACAGTTGAGAAAAAGGCTGAAAGAGCAGCTTAAAAAAAGACGCCCCCTTCAAGCCACTCTCATCGATCAAGAACTTACTTTCTGGAAGACTAAAGGCCAACCTATTGATTCTAAAGAATTTGAGTTCATTTGTTCCCGCCGAGGTTTCAATGAAGAAGAACAGAAAATTCTAGCCGAAGAGCTCTGCGACCTCAATCTAATAATCATCTAATACACTTTTGATAGGTACTTTAACGGGAGATAGTTATGTCCAAGAAAAAAGGTCTTGGTCGTGATGTAAATAATTCCATCGAAGCAATGGACGCTCTTCTCGGTACTTTGAAAGAGTTTCATAAAATTCCTTTAAAACGAGGACTGCAGTCCACAAAATTTGAAGATGAAAAAGGGGATAAAGTCGCCAAAGCGATTAATGAAACCATGGAAAAAGCCTTTAATCTGACGATAATGGTTGAGGATTTACGAAATTTGGTCAGCGGTATTAAAGAACCAAAAGGGAACAGCCGGTTCGCAAGTCATAGAATAATTGCAAAGTTTTTGGACATAGAGTAATAATCAATTAATACTAATGAAAAAATAGGAACATTATGAATCTTATACTTCTTGTACCTAGAGTAATAAAAAGTTTTATTGCGAACTTCCCCGAAGTGACCAATAATGCTTATAAATATTTCAATTTTGATCACAGGGTTGTTGATGAACGGGTACAACGGTTTGATTCCAAGCCTCCTTACAGGGGTCCAAATGCTCTTACGGACATGGATTATGGTTCTTTATTAAGTTTTGCCAAAGAAAATATCAACCCGATTCTGGCAAAATACAGCATGAATGTGGCATGTGAAGATGCCCTTCATATGGCTATAAGGTCTTTTGCCAATGGAATGTACGACAATAAAATAAATGCCAGTAGGTTTGTATCCCTTTTAGGTGAATTGAAAAAGGGTTTTGGAATGACGCCAAGCAATGTCGAAAACTACAGGCATTCGAAAAAGAAGAAAAAGGATATGGAAGTGAGACCTCATGTTTTGAAACAGCTGGATCTGAAACCTGAGGACATTCCGCATAAGAAACCAGTTGTAACACCAAAAGGTGTGCCTTATCTCGTTCGTGAAAAAGGAAAGATAGTCCGTAAGGATTTTGAAAAATAAAAGGAAAACAATTTTCACATAGGAGGATTTCAATGGCTATTCAGAACGCAAAAGAGTTTACGGAGAGACTGGACAAAATCGCAGAAGAACTTCAGGCAACCAGTCCGGCAATGGCCCTGCAGATCGACATGATTTCAGATGTCATCGAAGGGAAAAAGGAAGCTTCGACATTGAAGTTTGATGCGGACGAGGCCTGGTACATGCAGAATCGTTTCAATAATGATGTCCGGAAACGTGATGCAGACGAGCCTTTCATGGCCGAATATAATAAGAACAATTTTGAACAGGTAATTACCGTTCGTAAGAACCCTGTTCCGATCAAAAAAGCTAGTGTGCCATACCAGAAAGTCGAAGAGCAGAAATAAGTTTCTTTTCCGCTGAAAATTAACCCTCTGGGAAAAGGCACAAAATCCGCTTTCTTGGAGGGTTTTTTTCTTCCTTCTTTTAGGAGGATTGAATGTCTGCATTATATCCAATGATGGCCAGTCCGGAGGATTTTAAGCCTGGTGATTGCGTCAGAAAGTTCGTTACCATGAGTAATGTGACTCCTTTCTGCGGGGTCGTTACGCACCTTGCTCCGGTTGCAGGTAAGGTTTGGGTCCAATGGCCTGTCGAAACAGCCTCAGAGAGCCCAGAAACGCTTATAAAGGTCAATCCAATGATCTTTGGCTTTCCAACGGTAACAAAAGACCATGGCTATAACTCCTATGAAAAGGAAATGTCTGAAAAACTTTACGGCCGCATACCAAAAAAAGCCACTGAACAGGACAAAATGGCCATTCGTATTGCTCACACCTTTGCCACTGAAGTAGTCGGAAAATTGGTGGATGATATTGTTGATTGTAAAAATAAAAGCCTGACCGATGTCCAGGCCTACAACCGAATATATGATAAATATTCCGACATTTGCTCGGATTACATTATTCAGTCCTCCATTAAAAAAGTCTATGCAGTGACTTCTCCTCAAGCCCTTCACCAAGCTGAGGCTCCTGCAAAAACAACTTGTAATCACGGTCAGGCCATTAAAACGGTTCAACAAGATTTGTTTAAGAACATGACAAAATGGAAGTTTTGTCCTCTGGATGGGGAACCAAAAGGCAAGTGTGATCATGACGAGCAGGAAATGCACGACATCAGATGGGAATGGAAATTCTGTCCGTTAGATGGTGCTCCGGTAAAATAAACAATAAAGGAGTAAAAATGAGTTACCTTCACAAGTATGATGCAGATGGAAAAACTCTTTATTTCGTCGCCGATAAAGCCTCGAAACCTTCCGGAACTTTTAGCGTCAAGCAGGATTATTGGAGAGGTCGGGCCGTGGGAGGAAATTCCGCCCGAGTTCTATCACAACTGGCGACGCTGAAATTTACGGTGGCAGAAGAAGAGTCAGAAGAGCCAAAGAAAAAATCAGCTCCTAGAATAAAACGTGGAGTTTCCGAAATTATCAAGACTTTCGTTTCCTCGATCTCCAAAGAATAAAAAGGGAGTTGACTTTTTATGGCAATGTTTCGTTATGGACATGCCGCTGTCGTACGAGCATCCGTTACAGCTGATGATTGGACAAATAGAGTCTATAAAGACGCCTGCAAAGACGGACAATGCCGTTTAAAAACTGCAAAATCAGTCATCGCTAAGTTCTCTCCAGAAAAATATTTACTTTGTCATTGCTCGATCATAGCTTCGGTTGATGTAGATTTTGTCGACCCAAAAGATCTCAAAAGTGATTATTTAATCAAACCGGAATTCTCTCAGTTTGTAAATAATAACGGTGACGCATGGACCAAAGGAGTTATTCTTAATTCCTATAAAACTTTCATTGGTGGTGATAATTTCCAGGAACATGTTCAGATAGAATCCTTGTCAAAGGGGAAAATAATTGACGCTGTTCCAAGGGAAATTGTTATTGGCAAGGATAAAGAAGGAAAAGATTTAACAACTGTTTATGTGGATATTTTAGTAGCTACCGATCGTAAACATGAAGATCTGGTCAAAAAAATTGAGGCAAAAGAAATCTCCTCTTTGTCAATGGGCTGCCTTATAAAATATTCAATTTGTTCGTGTTGTGGAAAAAGAGCAGCCGATGAAACTGAGGCTTGCCAACATATTCGGTTCCAGAAAAATAATATGTTCTTTGATAATAATGGCGTACAGAGAAAAGTAGCTGAACTCTGCGGACATAAGGATGACCCTGAAAGTGTAAAATTCATAGAAGCTTCCTGGGTTCGTCAACCAGCTTTTACCGGAGCGGTTCTACGCAGCTTTGTGACTCCATCAGAGGAAATTATGGCAAAATTTGATGAAGCCAGCAAAAAATCGCCGTATAAAAAGATGCCTGGAGATTATGTCAAAGCGGCTGCTGAATTAATTGCTCAAGATGAACCTGCTGGAAAAACTGAACCAGAACCACCTGAAGATAAACCAGTCGAGGAGGAGACTCCTGCTGAGCCGACAACTGAGGCTCCCATCGATGAACTACCTGCAGAAGCTCCTGTTGAGGAAAATGATATAAAAACGTGGAAAAAAGATCTTAAAAAACAAGTACTTAGGCAAATTACGGATGAAGTGGTTAAAGATATTTCAGAAGATCAGACAGGACCTCGGGATCTTGAAACGCTGGACGAAACGCTTATTAAACCAGCAAGCCTTGTCCTTGGAAAACTTTGGGGAGCTCAAAAATCCTGGGACCGATTCATTAAACAAAGAATAGGATCCGTTAACAAGAAAATGTACGATCGTCTTCGTTATGGCGTTCACATGGCGATGACCAATAGTGATCTTACTATCTTGAAAGACTATGGTTACACAAAAAGAGATCTTGTTGCTGTCCTGTCTTTTCTGGATAGTTGTTTAAAAAAGTCACTTCCTGTAAGTGTTAAAAAAACAATCGCAAGTCTCGGTGGTTCCGAAGGTAAGAGCTCAATAGAATTGCTGAAAACTGTTGTTTTAAAACTAGGGAGAAAGCTCACAAAAGACGAAGCAGTGAAGACTTTATCGTGGATTAAACTGCTGGATTTTTATAATTAAAAAGTTGTTAAGTTCTTAATAGATAGATGTTTAATAATCTATTAATAGTTAAATAAAACATGATATAAGAACAATATCTCACAGGAGGTAACAAATGCGACAGAGACTGAGTTGGGACGAGGAAAAGGTTGCGGAGATTACAAAGCAAGCTGATCCTTATACCATGAATCAAACACGTCAGAATCCGCCAGCAGAGAAATATCGTACTGGTGATCCCTCGGCTTGGGGAGAAGAACCTAATAAAGCCACTCCGTGGAAAACAGAAGGTCGTGCTGAAACTGGTCATCCAGCCCCCGCTCGCGAAGCTGTTGTACAGGCAAGAAAACTTGAAGATAAAGCACTTAAGTGCCTGACGATTGCCCAGCGTATGCTTCCTGGTGCAGATGAGACCATGATGGAAGACCAGGCAACCGATCTTATGTTCCTGCCGGAGCGTTCAATTATGGCCACACTTCAGCGTCAGTCAGATCTCGCAGCAAAAATTGCTGCAGATTCCAAGAAAGACGAAGAGGATGAAGAGGAAGTTTCCGCTGCCAAAGCCAAAAAGGAAGAGGAAGAGGAAGTTTCCGCTGCCAAGAAAGAGAAGAAAGAAGAAGAGGTCGAGGCCAAGAAGGACGATAAGAAAGAAGAGAAGAAAGAGGATGTGGTCGAGGCCAAAAAGGACGATAAGAAAGAAGAGAAGAAAGAGGATGTGGTCGAGGCCAAAAAGGATGATAAGAAAGAAGAGAAGAAAGAGGATGTGGTCGAGGCCAAAAAGGATGATAAAAAAGAAGAGGTGAAAGAGGAAGAGGTCGAGGCCAAGAAAGAAGAGCCCAAGAAGGAAGAGGCAACGCCTCCAGTTCCGAAAAAGGCCGACGATCTTCTCGACATTATCTTTGACAGTGCAGAAATTATGCCCCAGGAAGTAAAAACTGGTGCAAAAAAGCTGAGTGGCCTGGTAAAGCAGGCTTCTGGTAATGACCCTCTCGAAGGTATTTGGGAAGGTGCTCCGGATGTATCAGCAATTTTTGGTAAGAATAGGTAAAAATAAAAAAACGGTCATGGAAGGTTCCCCTTTGTTGTGGGATACTTCAAATGAT
>Ga0315284_10003573_pt1 | contig 22129 bp, 18 predicted proteins | sample YL17G09_16_MG_FD_203696 | JGI IMG/M metagenome (GOLD analysis project Ga0315284, IMG submission 203696) | Sediment microbial communities from Yellowstone Lake, YNP, Wyoming, USA - YL17G09_16 | ecosystem: Environmental > Aquatic > Freshwater > Lake > Sediment | place: USA: Wyoming | collected... | reverse complement strand
TGAACCTGCCAGCCGATACTCCAGATTACCGGAGGCATCAAGCCCCGCCAGGTAGACCGTGCTCGAATGCGTTTGGCGGAGCGAAGCGAGCGCGAAATGTTCCGCGCCCAGTTGGCTGAAAAACCGGCGCCGGTTCTTCTCGACTTCCGCGCGTTTTGTCTGCGGGGTGAAACCGAGGTTGAGACCGGACGCAGGAGTGCGGCTGACTCCGCCACGGCGGAGGCTGAAAGCATGCACAATCAGGGGGACACCGGATAAGCCATTACTCTCGATCCATTCCAGTCCGCCACGGGCCACGAGTTGGTGGTTTTTTCTAATCAAATTCACAACATACCACATCCATATAGGGTCAGGGTGAGGGGAGTTGGGGTGAACTTGCAATCCACCCCGTGGTTTGCTAAGGTGCAGGCAAAGACAGACAGGGAGAGGGTAGCTGGGCCTTAGCGAGGGGGGAGGTTTAGACACACCAGGCGACGGCCCGGTCTTAAGGAACCTGGGCATGATTGTCGGCACCGGTGTCGATATCGTGGAGACTTCCCGCATCCAGCGGGTCTTTGAGCGGCACAGGGAGCGCTTTGCCCGTCGGCTCTTCATCCCGGACGAGATCGCGTACTGCGAAAGGTTCAAGAACAAAGCAGAGCGATACGCGGCGCGCTTTGCCGCCAAGGAAGCTACTTTCAAGGCCTTAGGAACGGGCTGGCGAGAGGGTGTTCGCTGGCTTGATGTCGAGGTTACGCACCAGCCTTCCGGCAAGCCTGAGCTGGTGCTGAAGGGCCGTGCCCAAGAGTTGGCGCAAACGCTGGGGGTGACGCACGCGGCGGTGTCGATATCTCACGCCGACCATTACGCCATGGCCCAGGTGATTCTTGAATTCAATGAATAACAGGATGCGCCGCCTGATTCCGGTTTTCACGCTCGTCATGATGGCGATGAGCAACGTAGCCGCGGTGCATTCGGCGGACGGTCCCGTTGCCCCGCACCTGACCGCGCCGGTCGTCTTGAATGAAAAGGCTGCGCGCGGCATTTTGGTGTCTCCCGTATTTCCGGAATATCCGCCGGTGGCGAGACTCAACTATATTCAGGGCAAGGTTCGTCTGCAACTCCTGGTCTCCCGGGAGGGCAAGGTCACTGCGGCGCATGTCGTGAAAGGGAATCCCATCCTGGCAGTCTCAGCTTTGAAGGCGGTTCGCGAGTGGCTCTACCGTCCGTTCCAGACCGCATCGGGCCCAGCCGAATTTCTGGTGGCTGTTGAGGTCAAATTCGCTCTGCAATACCGAAAGATCCGTCTATTTCCTCCGCGCGCCGAACAGGACTTCAATCGACAGGTTCGTGCCCCGGAGATAGTCGCGAAACCTGACGTCCCTCGGCCTTCGTCTGCCGTTCGCCTGCGCGTCCTCGTGAATGAGGAAGGCCGCCCTGTGGATTATGAACTGCTCTCCGGCCAACCCTTGGCCTTCAGCAAGGCCCGTCAGGTCGTGGACGGCTGGAAATTCCGGCCCGCCCGCTGGGGAACTCTTGCTGTCCCCTGGTACCTTGAAGTCGATGTCCCAGGCGGAGACTCCTTCCTCTCCGCGACGGGTCCCGAAGTCGGCAGCCGGTGACCCCTGAAATATTTCCCCTAATGCCAGCAGGAAGCAATTCCCAACGCCTGCCTTCTCGCAGTAGAATCAAGCGTGCACGCTGTTCGTAAGTTCATACTGTCGGCTCGCCGCGGCCACTCGAAGGAAAACCGCGTTCATTAGAGGAACCCTGCCGGCTTTAGACGGCATGCTTCGAAGAAAGGACACTATGAAAGGCGGAACAAACAGGGGGCAGATGGTGTGGTTGGTGCTGGTGGCGGCGTTACTGGGAGTCCAGGGGGCCGCCGGGCGGGAGAAGCCCAAGGAATTACCTTTCCGCTTTAGGGGAGGCACCTTGGGACCTATCGAAACCTGCAAAGGCGTTCTTGAAACCAGCTCTTACGAGCTGACCTTCAGGTGCGGGACGGATGCAATTGCCGTCCCTTATAGCTCCATCACTCTGATGCAATACCGCGCGGACGTCAGCCGCAAAGTCCGCAAAATGAAGCTGCACTGGAAGCTGGAGCCGCCCGTGGGAGGCGGCAACGAGAATCGCTATTTCACCATCATTTATAACGAGTCAGGCGGCAGGCAGGGGCTGGTCCTCGAAGTTTCCCCGGCGGCCATGCGTCCCTACCTGGCGGAAATCGACCTGCGCGCTGGCCGCCGCATCGACGTGCAAAACCACGAAGTCTACCAATACCGCTAGGGCCGTTCCAACTTAATCTGCTTGGGTACTGCACCACGGTATCTATTGCAGAGGCGCAAGACCTGGCGGACGCGACTTAGCCAAAATAAGTTGGAACGGCACTAGCGGTGGGCGGTCCGGCTGCGAGTATTACCCACGAGGATTCAGTTCTGCGGGGGGGGTTGTCCGGCATAGAAATATCCGGCCCGCGTTCGCACCTTCATCCCGGGACGCTGTACGCGAACTTCGAGCCGATGAAAACCCATCTCGCTTAAGTTATCGGGGACGTACGCCAGTTCGTACTGGGCATTGATCTCCGTGGCCATCCGGCTCAGTTGTTCTTCGAGCGTCTTCTTCTTCCAGTGCAAGTGGTAAACACCCCCCGTGTAACCGGCGTAGTACTCAAGTAAGCTCGAGGCCAGGGTGGAGCGAATCGTCTCGCCCGCGGCGGTGAGGATCGGCACCGCCGGAATCGGCGTGCTGTAAACCCGTTCCGAATTCGTCGGCGTTTGCGGCATCCCGGACGGGAGAGGTCGAGTGACGTTGGCATCCAGGGGACTCTGCTGTGGCGACTCAGGTTTCTTCATCAGCAAGGCCTGGGCGTTGCTGAACCCCAGGCCATAAATCTCGACTTCAGCAGTCGTGGCCCGGCGCACGACTTCATCGCTGGTCGTCTCGCTTCCCTGATCGACACCATCGGAAAACGCGAGCACCATGCGGCGTTGCTCGTTGGGCTGATGCTCGAGCAGCGCAATGGCGCGCAGCAGCGCATCGTTCAGCCGCGAACCATACCCGCGCGCCACGAGTGTCCGCAGCGCCGCGGTCAACTGGTCGCTGTCGTTGGTGAACTCCTGCGCGATGCGCACCTGCTCATCGTAAGCGACGAGGGCGACTTTCCCCTGTGGGCCGACAATCAAACCCGCAATGTTCGGACCGAGCGTGCGCACCGGGTCCAGCAGAGGGGCAACCTTTCGATTTGTCTCAACGACCACCACGACCGCAGGCGGTCGGATTTCGGCCTCGAACCGTTGGAGCTTCTGCGGAACCCCGTTGTCGAGAACCTTAAAATCATTCTCGTCCAGATCGTAAACAGGTTCCCCGGAGGAATCTATGACCGTGACCGAAGCGGTCACGAGCGTAGTCTGGACACGAACCGCCGGAGCTTGCTTGGCAGGTTCAGCCTGCCTGGGTTCTTCTTTCTTCGGTCCCGTGAATACGGGCGCCGTGCCCGCCACCCCTTCCTGAGCGCGGGCCGGCCGGCCGGCTGGGGCGGTGAAGGCAAGCACACAAAGCGTAAGAAGAATCGTCCGCGGCAAATTAGCGCGCTCCGCGTTGACCCTCATGACAAACCTCTCTCCCACGGAACACCCGTCATCCTTACTTTGGATGCTGTCACTTTCGACCGCGTGCTACCTCCTTCCGGAGCGGATGAGCCGCGCGCTCGCCTCGAGAATCGGCCTCGCCGGCACGGCGGGCAGACACGGGAAAAAGCGCGCTCCTTACACCCAGCGCCGCTATCTCAGGTGGCGCTGGCGCGCCGCTTCGTAGAGCACCACGGCCGTCGCTACCGACACGTTCAGGGACTGAACGGGCCCGTGCAAAGGAATGCGTGCCAGTTGATCACACGTCTCTCGCACCAACCGGCGCACCCCGTGTCCCTCGCCCCCGAAGACCAGCGCGCAGGCCCCGGTGTAGTCCAGTTCGAGGTACGACTTGGAAGCCTGTGCCTCGAAGCCGTAAACCCACACCCCGCGTTCCTTCAACTCCGTCAAGGCCTGCACCAGGTTCGTTACCCGGGCAATCCTGGCATACTCCAGAGCCCCGGCCGCCGACCGGGCCACGGCCGGCGAGAGACCCGCCGCGCGCCGCGCGGGAATCACCACGCCGTGAGATCCCGCGGCCACCACCGTCCGCACGATCGCCCCCAGATTGGCCGGGTCTTCAACGCCGTCCAGCACCACCAGCAGTGGCCTGTCCGTCGTCGCGACGATTGCCTCCAAGTCGTCGTAAGCCTTCGGCGTGCAGAAGGCCACCACGTTCTGATGGTGTGGCGTTCCCGCGGCGCGATCAAGCGCCGGCCGCGGAGCGAACCGCACGGCAATCCCGGTGGCCCGGCAGGTATCGATGATTTCCTGCAACCGGGGATTCGATGAACCCTGGGCCACCAAGACGTAATCTACCGGGCGCGCGTGCAGGGCTTCGCTGACCGTATTGATGCCGTAAAGCGCATTCACCGGCAGTTCGTGTCTTGGGTCAGACACCCTGTGTTCCTTCGGGAGATCCGCTCGAGCTTTGGACGGCCGGTCCTTATTGTTTCTTCGCACTTGTGACTCGTTTCCTAGGTGCCTTTGTACCTTAGTGGTTCAAACCCTAGGGGCGAGGCTTGCCTCGCCCCTACAGCTTGGCTGCCTGGACGAATTCCTGCAAACGCTGGGTACAACTTTTCACGGGTCGCGGCAGCGTTAGTTTCGCCCCTTCCTCAAAAATCGGGATCAGCTTTTCCAGTTCAGGACCCGATACCGCGCCAGTCAAGGCCACGCGGAGGGGATGGAACAGCTCCTTGCCTTTCTTCCCCGTTTCCTTTTGCACCGCCTTGGTGATTTCCCGGAATCGCGCGTAAGTCAGCTCCCCGCCAGCAAGAACCTGAGAGATGAAAGCCGCAAGCACGGCGCGGGTCCCGGCATCTTCCGCCACGTGCCGGGTTTCTTCCTGGGTGACGGCAGCTTGCGCGTCGTACTCAAAGATCAGTTGGGTGGCGGAAGCAAGCTGATCCAAATGGTCCACATTCTTCAGCACGGCCTCCAGCACACGTCCCAACCACTGGAACACCTCTTCGGAAACAGGTTCAGCCAGGATTCCCGCCTTGGCCAGAAAAGTCACGCTCCTCTCGGCCAGAAGCCGCGGAGGGCATTCCTTCATGTAATGCCGGTTCATCCAGTTTAGTTTTTCCAGGTCGAAGACTGCGGGGCTCTTGGTAATGTGCTCGAGTGAAAAATGGGCGACCAGCTCGTCGCGGCTGAGTATCTCCGTTTTGCCATCCGCCGGCGACCAGCCGAGCAGGGCCAGATAATTCTCGAGCGCCTCGGGCAGGATGCCGAGATCCCGGAAGTTCTGGAGCGAGGTCGCGCCGTGGCGCTTCGAGAGCCGCGTGCGGTCCGGTCCGAGGATCGTCGACAGGTGAGCAAAGTCCGGCGGCCGCCACCCGAAGGCCTGATAGAGCGCCAGCTGGCGCGGCGTGTTGGAGATGTGGTCGTCCCCGCGGATCACGTGCGTAATCTCCATCAGGTGGTCGTCGATCACCACGGCATAGTTATAGGCCGGGTGGCCATCCGAGCGAACCAGGATCGGATCACCCATGACCTCGCTGGAGAAACTCGTGGGCCCATGCACCACATCATTCCAGCCAAACACGCCGTCCGTGATCTTGAGCCGAATGGCTGCCGGCTCGCCCGTCGCGCGGCGCCGGGCGGACTCCGACGGCGGCAGTTCCCGGCATCGCCCCGAGTATCTCGGTTGGCGGCCCGCCTTCAGTGCCGCCTGGCGTTCCGCCTCGAGTTGCTTGGCGGAGCAGAAGCAGTGGTAGGCGTGCCCGCTCTCCCTCAGTTGCGCGGCATATTGCGCGTAAAGGTGCTGGCGCTCCGATTGCCGGTAAGGCGCAAACGGCCCGCCCACATCAGGGCCTTCGTCCCAGTCGAGGCCGAGCCAACGCAGGTCTTCGAGCAAGGCGCTCTCGAAGCGCGTTTCGGAGCGCTCCAGGTCGGTATCTTCGATGCGCAGGACAAACACACCACCCGGGCGCCGGGCGAAGAGCCAGTTGAACAGAGCCGTCCGCACATTCCCCACGTGAAGCTGGCCCGTCGGACTGGGCGCAAAACGTACGCGAATCTTGTTCATAAGATAGTTAAGCCGCCTCGCCGGTAACTATGCCCGCCGAAGTTTAGTCATAATAATATTCCTTTTGCCTGACTGGCGCATCTCGAATGCGTTACAGGGACGCAACGTCGGCCCCTGTCCAACGCGTGAATCACGGCCGGGGCCGGGGTAGCTCAACAGGTCATGGCGAAGGTTTACTGGGAGCGGCGGGCTCGAGCGGCGTGTAGTAGCCGCGGCGGTAAACCGTATACTTGCGTGCTGCGCCCTGCACCCGGTCAGACATCTCTTCCTGAAAGCTAATGTAAGTGCAAAAACAATAGAGTCCGGCGTTGTTTCGACCGATATTCAATATGCGAGCATGTAGACCGCGGATGCGAAGCAAGGTATTATTGTGTGTAGGGGATTTTCGTTGGTGCCGTTGTCTGGAGCCATTGGATGTGCTAGGATGAGCGCACGCTTTGGAATGTTTGGCAGCTTTGGTAGGTAATCCATGACGACCATAACATACGACCAGTTGGTCGCGCGAGACCCGACCGAGTCTAGTCTCTTCAAGTGCGCAATGGTTTTCGACCGCGTGGTTGCGAAACTTAGGCTCAAGTTCCTGATAGAGGTAATGCGGCTCCTAATGCTAGGTTTCTACGAGGACTTCCGTTCTTTTGTTCAGGCGACCGAGGTTGCCGAAGCGCAGGCCGAGAATCAAGCCCAATTCATGGCGGTCTGGAAGCTTAAGTTGGCGGCTGCAGTGAACACAGCCAAGCTCATTTCTCGGCTCGAGTCCCTTGACGGTGTTCCCTACAAGGGAGGGAACCTGCTCGACTACATTCTCGGCAGAGACCGCCTCGAGGACCTCCGACTCTTCGTCAAAGTGACAATGGTTGAGCAACAAGCGGAAGAAGTACTTGATCAAGCCAAGAGCCAGTTTTTATCCTCTTTCGCAAAGCGTCGGTTGAGCAAGAGCCAGCAGACAGCCCTATTGCAGAAGTTTAATGAATTGAAACAAGTTGCGGTTGGGAATGGTCCGCCGATCTCCCGCAGCTGACGTAGCGCCTCCTTGCCAATAAATCAAGGCGAAATATTCGACATCCTCGGCACGCCATGGATAGTTGTTGACAACTTCCACAACAACATCGGCGGTTACGACATAATCCACTGTGCGCCGATCCTCAAGACTCCTGAGCTCCGTCTTGAGTTGGACGTGTCTGTCGCCTTCGAAGGAGGGTTCGTTTCTCTCGGTTTGATGACGAAAAAACCAAAGACGACCCTGCGCCACCCAGTAGGACGAGTGTACAGGCAAGAGATGGCGGAAATCAGAACCAACTTGGTGACCTGGTTTTCCGTGTACAGTTTCGATTTCGATACCGTAAGAAGGTTGCCAGCACCGCCAGAACAGGGCCCTTCAATTTATCCAGGGATGATCTTCCGCCTTTCCACCGGTCTTGTCTGCGTAGTGGACCATTGGGGATGTTTCAATGATTACCCTCTGCTCTACATCGCGCCTGTGGTGCCCGACCTGATTAACCCTTGTCCCCTGGACGTGGAAATCTCGCCTGAATTCCAAGATTTGTTCAGCAACCATTACTATGTTCGGACTGATGATTTCTTTCTGGCGAGCAGGGAGGAGATCGATATAACCCGCAATCCCCAGACGCCCATGCTCGGGTACGGTCTTCTTCATAAGACAACCACCGCGCTGATCTTAAAGTTTGGACAGTTGAGTCTCCTGCTGTAGGAGGCGTCGCAGGGATCGAGCATACGCACCGCGTACTAGCCCGGATTTCTCACCACGCGGGGACGCTTTTTGGGGGGCTGCCGGAAGGGCGGGGCTTTAGCCCCGCCGAAATCGCGGCTCCCGCCCTCTGTTCGTCCCGCGCCCCGCGCAGCTTGCAGGCGCAAGCTGCGCGGGGCGCGAGGCACGGGAATAATCAGGAAGGCCTTGTAACGGCGGGGCTAAAGCCCCGCCCTTCCAAACCCATGGTGAGAAGATCGGGCTAGAAACCCGAACAATTGAGTAGACAGCGGGTGCTCGTAGAAAATCGCTCCTTGCGAGTTCTACTCCGTGAGGGCCTTATGCTCCTCAAGCGCCGCGTAGTAGCCGCGGCGCGCAAAAATCCTGTACGGGTGTTTTGAATCCTGGACGCGGTCGGCGAGGCGGACGTCAATCTCGCGGAAGGCGCCGTCGCGGCGGGTGTTGGTGCTCTGGTAGCCGAGGGTGTAGCGCTGTTTCAGCCGGGTGATGACGGCGGCCATGGCCTTTCGCACCGACCCCGCGGCGGCCAAATCGATGATCTCCCCGCCCGTTTCGCTCATGATCTTGTTCACCCAACGCGCGCCGGGAATCCAGACCGGCTCGTCCAAGGTACCTTCCAGGCGGTCCCGTCCGATCCTGACACTGTAGACGATGGTCTGGGTCTCAAGCGCCAGGCGAATCACGTCGTCGCCGGTGACCTTCCCTTTCACGGTAGGCTGGTTGTCCGAAACCAAAATCACCGCGTGGCGACGTCCACGGGCCGCTTGCCCCAGGTAGGCGATCGACTCGTAAAGGGCGTCGGCGATGTTGGTGCCGCCCGCGGCGCCGATGTCCGTGAGGCGCTCGGCAATGGACTTCCGGTCAATAGTCAGATCTTCGAGCCGCGCGGGGTGGGCGGCGAAGGCAAACAGGGAGACTTGATCCTCCGGCTTGAGCTGCGAGAGGGTATCGTAGGCGGCCTGGTGCAGTTCCCGCAGGACGGGCGCGATGCTGCTGCTGCCATCCACCACCAGCGCCACGGCCAAGGGCAACTCATCGCGCAAGAAGTGGGTAATTTGCTGCTCCACACCATCTTCAAGCAGGCGGAAATCCTCCCGCTTTAGATCATTGGCAATCCTGCCCTTATCGTCTCGGACCGTAGCCTCCACCAGCACCAAGCTTACGTCCACCTTAAGCGTGAACCCGCCCTTCTCACGCGGCGGTAGTCCGGTATCGGCTGGCACTGGCCGAGGAACAACAGAAGCAGACGGCGAAGGGATTTGGTTGGTCGCGGGGGTGGAGCCGGGATTCTCCGCCTTCTGGACCGAGCGGGGAGGAGGGGTCTGGCTGGGAACGGACGCGGGGCCTTGTGCCCCCAGCTCCACACAGAGCGCGAAAGCCAAGAAAGCAAGAGTGCTACCCGCTACCGCGCGTCTCATAGCTCACCGCCGGGAATCTGGCTGGCCGGAATTATTCACAAGATATCTCATGTGCGCGGAAGGGCAGGGATTTATCCCGGCCGTATCGAGCGATTGCACTAACTCCCTTGATGGAGAAACAAAAGCCGCCTTTTGCGGCACGGTTAAAACCGTGCCCTTCCGCTCGCGCCCCGGAACTCGTGAATAATCCCGGCTGGCCCCAATATACCTCTTTGCGCGGCGGTATGTCGCAAAACCGCCAGGGCGATGCAAGAATCGCCCCTACCCATGCAGGGCCGCGAGCCACGGGGCGAGGTAACTGAAACTCGGCTGGTGAGTGCGGTCCACTTGAAGGGGGGTGAGGGAAATTTCGTGGCGAAAGATGGCGGCGTAGTCGGATTCGGGCTCGGCATCCTCGGGCCGCGCGGTTTCATCCAGCCAATAATAGGGACGCCCGCGCGGATCCTTCTTCTCGTGAACCAGGTTCTGCGAAATCTTCTGGCTCTGGCGCGTAATGCGGATTCCCCGCACTTCCCCACGAGGCACGTTGACATTGAGCGTAACGCCTGCCGGCAATCCCTCGGCCAGAACCTTGGCGGCCAATTGCGCGGCGAAGGCCTCAGCGGCACTGAAGTCACGGTACTTGCGCGAGGCCAGCGAGATGGCAAACGACGGCACGCCGTGAACCGCAGCTTCCATGGCGGCGGCTACCGTGCCCGAATACAGGATGTTTTCCCCCAGGTTGCCGCCGGGGTTGATGCCGGACACTACGAGGTCGGGCTTGGCTGGGAGGATGCGGTACATGGCCAGGATCACCGCATCGGCGGGGGTGCCGGTGACGGCGTAATGGCGCTCGTCAAAGGGATAAACGCGCAAGGGCACGTTGACGCTGAGCGACTGGCTACTCGCACTCATCTCGCGATCGGGCGCCACCACGGTAACCTCGCCGAGCGCCGCCAGACTCCGTTCGAGAACCTTGAGGCCTTCGGCGTGGATACCGTCGTCGTTGGTGACTAAGATTCGTTTGGCACCCATGTTGTTTATGTCCTGTATGACTGAACGGGGGAAATCCCAGCCAGCAACTCGCCGGGCGAGAGAAATCTAAGCGCAACCCTCTGAGTCCCTATGCTGAACAGGTATTTTAGCACAAGAACATCGCGGTTCGCCGCGACGGGGCTTCCCGAAGGTCAGCGGCACCCGGGCCGACACGGCGAGTAATAACTCGCCGGCACAGTTCCGCACTTCTCCTGGATATGACCGGGCGAGTGGGTAGCGCATACTTGTTCTGTAAGTCTGCGGCACTTGGCCTGGGACATGCAAAAGCCGCAGAGTTAAAAGACAACGCGGCGCTACCTGGCTGAACTATCTGTCAGGCTTTGAGCGCTTTGAGCGCTTCTTCCTTTGAGGGGTAAACCCCGATGACGGATGCGCAACCGGAAATGCGAAGAACCTGTTGGATCCACTCCGTCGCTTTCGCGAGGACCATCTTCCCGCGGAGGCCGTTCAACTTCTTGGCCACCAGCAGGAGGACCCGCAGGCCCGAACTGTTGATGTAGCCCACCCCGGAAAAATCCAGCAGGAAATGCCGTTCCCCCTGGTCAATAAGCGTGTTCAGTTTTTCCAGCAACTCCTCTGATGCCTCGGTATGAATCTTCCCGCTGACTCCGAGGACGAGAACGCCGTCGGTTTTCTCCTCGCTAAAAGTCATCTGCGCACCTCCATCCAACGTTGCCATCTCGAATCCAGACGTGGCTCTATGCGCCGCCCATTTTCTTTTTCATGACCAGGAGATTCTTGCCGTCTTGTCGCCGATACTCCAAGCCATCCATGATCTGCCGGACCAAGTGAATTCCCAACCCGCCGACGGGCCGCTCCTCAAGGGGCTTGGTGACGTCCGGCGCCGGAGCCTCCAGGGGATTGAAGGGCACGGCATCGTCCTCGACCTCCAGGGTCAACTCGTCTGCCGCGCAGGATACTCGAACGTGGAGTTGATGCGCGCCGTCGTCTTTCCACCCGTGGTGGATGACGTTGCTGACGATTTCGTCCAGCGCCAGGTTGACCTGGTATTCCGCCTCGGCGGAGACGGCATTCGCCCGGCACCAGGCCGACACCGCCTGCGACATCCTTTCCAGTTCGCCGAGATCGTTCCTCAGCACCAGGGACAATCGGCTTTCCATCACCGCTCCAGGGTCAATGTGATAGTCTCGGATAGCGGGGCACCAGCCCAATCGTGTCGTCGGATGAGAGACGTCATCCGGCGACTTACTTCAGCGAATCCCAGACTCGCACAGAGCGCGAATCTGCGCCAGCCAGCCAATTCGATGGTTTCAAGCAGCGGAGCGCCGACCCAATCCTGTCGTCAGGTGAGGGACGTCACCCGAAAATCAGATGTAAGTCCGCTCCAGCATCTCTGCGGCCGTCTCGTCCAGCTGTTCCGCGCGCCGCACCTCTTCAAAGCGAGCCAGCAGATCGTCCACCCGGGTCCGCCGCTTTTCCGCGCCCTTGAATTCCTGGATGATCTGGCCGCGATGCATCATGATCAGCCGGTCGCCCAGGTTGGCCGCCTGGTGCATGGAATGGGTTACCAGGAGAGTCGTCAGCCGGTCCCGCGTGACGATGGCGTCCGTCAGGGCAATCACCTGGTCGGCGCTCTTCGGGTCCAGGGCGGCGGTGTGCTCGTCCAGCAGCAGCAGTCTCGGTTTCAGCCAGGTCGCCATCAGGAGCGTCAGGGCCTGCCGCTGCCCGCCCGAAAGGCTGCCGATGGCGTTGTCCAACCGGTCCTCCAGGCCCATATTCAACTGCCGCACCCGCTCGCGCAGGTCGTCCTTTACCTTCCTATTGAGCGCCCAGCCCAGCCCGCGTGCCCGCCCGCGCCGGGCGGCGAGCACCAGGTTCTCGGCGATCGTCAGGTTCGGCGCGGTGCCGCTGAAGGGATTCTGAAACACGCGGCCCAGCAGGCTGGCGCGGCGGTGTTCGGGCCAGCGTGTGACATCAATGCCATCCAGGGAAATGGTGCCGGCATCAACCAAGAAGGTCCCGGCCACCGCATTGAGCAGGGTGGATTTCCCCGAACCATTGGTCCCAATGATGACGACGAAAGCGCCTTCCTCCAGGGTGAGATCAACGCCCTCGATCGCGCGCACTTCGTTGGGAGTACCCGGGTTGAAAACCTTCGCGAGCTTGCGCATTTCAAGCATGGGATAAGCCAGTCCTCCGCGACCTGAACTTGCGCAGGAGATTGGGCAGAATCAACGCCGCGAACACAAAGAACGCGGTGATCAGTTTGAGGTCGTTCGGGTTCAGTCCCAGGCGCAGGGCGATCGCCACCAGTAGGCGGAAGAGCACCGACCCCATCACCGCACCGCAGATGGTCAAGCCCAGTTGGCGCGTTCCCACCAGCGCCTCACCGATGATGACGCTCGCCAGTCCCCAGACCACCATGCCGATGCCCATCTGCACATCGGCGAATCCCTGGTACTGCGCCAGGAAGGCGCCGGACAGGGCGATCAACCCGTTCGAGACCGCGAGCCCCAGGACGATCATGTTGCCGTCATTCACGCCGAGCGCGCGAATCATTTGACTGTTGTCCCCGGTGGCGCGCATCGCCGTTCCCAAATTGGTCTGGAAAAACGCGAAGAGGACCACCCCAACCAGCACGATGGCCACAAACGTCAAGACCAGCACGGAGGCGTCGAGGCTGGAGATTTCCCAGCCCCCAACGTTCAGGCTGGTGCGGCCGCCCAGGACCTTGGTGCCAATCCGCTCGGCATAAGTCGCGAGCGTCCTCTGCCCCAACAGGGGAACATTGCTGCGGCCCATGATGTGCAGGTTGACCGAATAGAGCGCCGTCATCACCAGGATGCCGGAGAGCAGGCCGTTGATCTTGAACTTGGTGGCGAGGGTGCCGGTCACCGCGCCCGCCAGGAAGCCTCCGGCAAAACCAGCGGCGGTGGCCACCAGGGGATTCACGCCCTTGACGATCAGCGCGGCCGCCAGCGCCGCCCCCAGCGTGCTCGACCCATCGGCCGTGATGTCCGGAAAGCTGAAGATGCGGAAACTGATGAATACGCCCAAGGCCAGCAGCGAAAGGATGAATCCGATAGTCAGTGCCCCAATCAGGAGGCTCATCTAAGTTCTCTCCTTGACGGTTTCGGCCAGGGGCGCCAACCAGCAAGCGCCGCGAACAAATTCGCTCTGCCCCGCTCCCGCGATAGTGCGGTCGTCGCTCAGCAAGTGGAGAAGGCCCTGCAAGGCCTGCGTCTCGAAAAGCGACTTGACCGTCTTCTTCAGCTCGATCTCGCCCTTTTGCAGCGGGCGATATGAAAACGCCGCAGCATGAAAGTGCCCAAGCAACGACGCTCCGGCACCGAGCGGACGCAGCATCGAGGCGAGCGCTCCCGCGTCTCCGCGCGTCGCCACGCCCACCACCAGCGCCAGGCTTCGCGAGTAAGCACGTTCCGCCGTAAAGCTGAGCCACTCCCGGACTTGCGGGAACATGAAAGGTGCATCTTGGGGTGCGTCTATGGTAGGCGGGCGGCGCAGGGCAACTCCCATCAGGCCCGCCGACTCGGCCACCATCACCAAGCCGACCCGCTCGGCCCCGGCAATCTCCAGGGCCACCTCGACCAACTGGGTGAACGTCACCGTGCCGGCTTCATTCTTCGCCTCAAAACGCGCCATCTTCGCGAACTGGCCCTGGCAGGCAAGGCCGTAACAGACTTGCACATCCGGCAAGGAAGTTCCCGCGGCTACCAAGTAGTCGGGGACGTTGGTTCCGTCCGTGGGAAGGTAGGCGACGGTTCCTCCCACGGCGATGAATTCGCCGAAGCGGCCGCGGCACTCCTCGAAGCTGTCCCCCAGCGCCCCCAGGCCAAGGCCGAAGGTTGATTCGGGGAACTGCAGCGTGCGGCACTGTTCTTGGCGGAAACGGCTGCCCCGCAGGAGATCCGGACTACCCACCAAGCGACACTTCAGCTTCGCGTCCGGGGCGTGTGGAAATACATCGACGAGCGCCCCGTGCGTTTCCAGGCGAAGGCTCGGCCGGGGGGGCGCCGGTACCGGCGCGCCGGGCGGGGCGGCAACGCCGGTCGCCGCCCCCGGACCGGCACACAACATGTCGGTGAGTCTCGAAATCTCCAGAACTTTCCGCACTTGCTCCGAGGCGCTCGAAACCAGCAGCGAGCCTTGAATCTCCCGCAGTTGCTTGTAGAATCGCACCAGCGTCCCGATGCCCGCCGAGCTCAGGAACACAACTTCCGAAAGATCCAGCAGCAGGTGGTGAGAGCCCCGGCGAATCTCCGCCTCCAGCGCCTTCGCCAGATGGTCCGCCCAGTAACCGTCCAGCCGGCCTTTGACCTTGAGTTTCGTCGCCTCGCCTGATGTCTCTACCGTGATTTCCATGCTTTGGTCCTCGAACGGAGCCCGTGATTTCCCAATTATTTGTCGATCACCCTGTCGGCCTTCCGGAGCACCGCCTCCGGGATTGTCAGTCCCGCCGCCCGCGCGGCTGCGAGGTTCACAATCGTCTTGTTCTTGGTCATCGGTTGGAGCGGGATGGAGGCGGGACTCTCGCCCCGCATGACCCGGGCCGCCAGTTGCCCCGCCTCTTTGCCGCCCTCGTAGTAATCGCGCGCCACCACCACGACGGCCCCTTGCTCCGCCTGGGAACTCATGAAACCAAAGGCCGGCAGCCTGGCCCCGCGCGCCGCCCGGGCAATGCTGGTGAAGCCGGTAGCCGTCAGATTGCCCGCGACCTGACAGACAGCGTCAATCTTCATGCTGCACAAAGCCAGGGCGGCATCCGGCAATTCCGAACTGGTGTTGGCCGGGACCGCCACCAGTTCGATTCCCATCTTCCGCGCCGCCAAAGCCAATTGATCTTTGTTGTAGACGGTGCTCACATCCGAGGGCACGACGATCGTCCCGACGCGCCGGGCGGCAGGAAGGCACTCACGCAGGACACCAATTACTTCCGCATAGGCGCTGCCCGTGGGCACGCCGGTCACATTGGGCAGGTGGTCAGTAAGGCTGCGGGCCACCCCGGAGGAAATGGGGTCAGCAAGAAACGTGAAAACGATGGGCAACTTGGGGGCCTTCCGTATGGCCACTTGCAGCGTCGGCGTCGAAAGCGTCAGGAGTAGATCGGCCCTGGCGGTCAGGGCGGCATCGACCAACGCGTTCAACGTGGCCATGTCGCCTTGCGCGTTGCGGATCGTCATCTCAAAATCGCGCCCCTCCACCAGGCCGGCTTCCCGCAATCCATCCATGATCCCTTTCTCCGCCTCTTCCGAATCCTCGACGTTGACATATTCCAGGAGGTTCACCACCCATTTTCTGTCCACGCCTGCACGGCCCGCACTGCTATCGCGCCGGCGCCAATCAGAAATCAACAAAACCGCCGAGGCGAGCAGGATGAGAACCAATCCCAGGAGCAGTCGCTTGACAATAAACCCCATACTTATTTGCCGTTGCGGGAACCCGCTCCCTTGCGGGCGCCGGCAGTGCCGTCCTCCGCAGTCGGCGAATCACTGCAGCGAACGAGGAATATTCTCCACGGTCTCCCGAGGCCGGCAGCGGCCTGCGGGTTGGATTAATCGGCCACCGCCGTCCGCTGCACGGCGGTTTTCTCAATCGGCAGCGAGCTAGGGTTGACTCCCGCCAGCACTTTGGCGGCGAGGCGGCCGGATTGCCTGCCCCACTCGAAATAGTCGTCGCCGATAGCGCCGGCCGCCCCCCGTTCGACAAAACTCGGATCGGTCGCGTAGATCGGCACGCCGCGTTTCTTCGCTGCACCGAGTATTGCGGGGAACCCGGTCGTGGTCAGATTGTCGGCCGAGAGAATGATGATCCTGGCGTGGCGCTGGCACAGGGCCTCCGTAGCCAGTGGGAGATCCGACACGATCGCCGCCTGGGTCTCAACCAGCGTCAGCCTCCGTTCCCGGCAGGCTTTCCGAAGTTTCTTTACAGAGATCTCCGAGTTCGGCTCGGACGGATCCCATACCGTTCCGACGGTGTCAAAAACCGGCTCGCGTTTGAGCGCGAGGTCCAGCAGAAGATCCACCGGCGGATCGTCGTATACGCCGACGATGTTCGACGGCCGCCGGTCGCCTTGAAAAACGCCGACCGCCTTCGGGTCGCTCCCCACGGTAAACACAATCGGGATGTCGCGAATCGCGTGGGCGGCGGCCAGCATCACGGGCGTTCCGGCGGTGACCACCAGATCGGCCCCTTCCGATTTGATGGCGGACATAATCAGGGGCAGTTGCGCGACCTCTCCCTGGGCGTTGAACCGGCGCACGACGAAATCGCTTCCCTGCTTCAACTGAGCTTCTTCCATGCCCTTGATGACGCCTTCGCAGGCTTTGTCAATCGCCGGGTTGGCAACGATCTGCACCATCGCCACCTTGGCCGGCCGGCCCCGTCGCGCGCGGAGATTGTAGAAACTCACGCTTTCCTTCAGGAGGTCCTCGGGGAAAGTCAGGTCGAGAGCCTTGACCCGCTCGAAGTTGACCTCTATCCGTTTTCGCCCGAGGTTCTCGATCGGTATGGTGGCCGGATTCTCTCCCAGAAGGACACGGGAAACCATGACGCCGGCTTCGTAGCCCGGCTGGTAGAAGCCGATCTGAACGGCCAGGATTGCACCTCTGTCCACGGCGTCAATGTCATTCGTCAGCAGCGGGAGCTTCGCCTTAGAGGCCACATTCGCGATGCCGTCAAAAGCGATGGTCGCCGTGTTATCCCCCGCGATCCAAATGGCATCAATGTTCTTCTGGGCGACGACTTGCGCCGCCAGGTAGACTTCGCTCGTGCCGGTGACGGTCACTTCTTCGAGACGAATGCCTTCCTTCCGGCAAAGCCCCCTGGCCACCTCCATCACCTTGCGCGAGTTGGCTTCGGAGCTGTTGTAGACGGAGCCGAGGGCCTTCAGACCCGGCAGGAATCGTTTGTAGACGGCCAGCGATTCCTCCAGCGGGGGGAAAGACCCGATTCCCGTCACGTGCGGCAAGTGGTCCGTCCTGCTCTTCCCCGCGCCGGCCGCTATCGGGTCGTAGACATAGGTGAAAACCACCGGTTTCCTTTTCACCATCGCACACGCCGCGGTGAGGCAGGGCGTGGTCAGGGTCACGATCGCATCCACAGCGGAATTGTCGTAGTTTTGGAGGAGCTGGGTGATATTCGAGATCTCCGCCTGCGCATGCGCCTGACGAACGTCCAGGTTCTTTCCCTGAATAAAGCCCCGGTCGCGCAATGCATCGAGTACCGCCTTAATGACCAGGTCGGCCCCGGGTTCGGGCGCGAAGTAGACCAGACCCACTTTGTAAGTCCGGCCAGGCTCAGGGACCTTGAGACGCGGAGTACTCGTCGCCGGGGTCTTCGTGGCGGCGCTGGCCTGGGCCAGCAGGGCCGGAGGGATCATCCAGGGGTCTTTCAAACCCTTGAGCGCCTGGGTATTGACGACCAGTCTTTCCGGGACGACGTTCTCAATGCGGACCGTGGCCGGGCTCAGGCCTTTCAAAACTCGAGAGGCGAGACCTCCCGCCAGCGTGCCGACTTCGTAGTAGTCGGCCCCCAAGGCAAACAGCACGCCTCGTTCCACGGAGGCGGGGTTGTTGTTGAAGACCGGGATCTTCCCCTCCCTAGCCGCCGTCACCAGAGAGTCCATCGCCATTTCGACAGTATTGTCGCCGCCGATCCAGAGGGCCTGCGCCCCGCGGGCCACGACAGACCTGGCCGCCTCCAGCACCCCCACAGAGTTTTCAATGTTAGCTTCCAGAAGTTCGATTCCAAGCTCTTTGCACTTCTTGCGCGCCTTTAGAATGCATGCCTCGGAGCAGGCCTCGGCCGTATTCCATACGACGCCCACGCGCCTCAACCCCGGATAGATTTCTTTAGCGATCTCAAACGTTCGTTCCACCGGTTGAAACGAGCCGATGCCGACAAGATGCCTGGGGTGGTCGAGCGGATTGTCGCTTTTGATGCCGACGCCTGCACCGAAAGGATCCGTCACGGCGGCAAAGACATGGATGACCGCGCCGGTCTGATTTGCGTTCGCCATCGTCTGCAGACAAGGCGTGCTGGAGGTGAGAACGAGGTCGAACCGTCCGCCCACGATGGCTTTGGCGATGGTGTTGGCCGTCAGAAAATCGTTCTCGGCATTGAATCGCTGGATCGAGACCGTCTGGCCGTCTACAAAGCCGTCCTTCGCCAGGGCGTCAATCATCCCGGCCACGTTCTCGTCAAGAACAGGACGCGAAGCGAATTGAAAAATCGCCACGCGGCGGATCTTCTCTGCAGTCGCCGGTCCGCTCTTGTGCTCCCGCCGGTTCCAGTCCGAGAGCAAGAGGATCCCGGAAGCCAGGACGATGAGGACGAGACCCAGAGATAGACGTCGAAGAGCGAACCACATTGGATTAATGAACTCTGCGTGCGCCACCACCGGCATAGTGGGGCGCGTAGAGTCTACCACCCCCAGCCAAACGAGTGGAACTCAAAATTGAAAACCGGCCCGCAATGAACTGCACAGTCCATCAGATGATGGTGCAGCGGCTCAACGCATCGAGAGGGCGCAGAGTTTATTATGAGACCTTGCCGCAGAGGGAAAGCACCCAAACACGTCTGGGAATGTGCTATAAAGTAAGGACGAATTGGTATGGGTAAGGGCGTGCAAGGGGGATGGCGGCAAGCGTTCCCCTTTTCCGGCCGGGAAAGTGCTGGTCGCCCAGCATGGAGGAAACGATGACCCACAAAGAACGTCTATTAACCGCCATTAACCATGAAGAGCCTGACCGGGTACCGCTGTGCGCCTGGTTCACGCCGGAAGCGGAGAAGAAAGTGCTCCGGCATCTCGGCGTGGAATCGGACCAGACGGACATGTACAAGGCTGCCGGCGGGCCGTTGCCCATCCTGATGGATCATGACTTCCTGATCTCCTGGATGGGACCCTGCACCAGCTATTACGCGAGCCCCGACGATGAATACACCGACGAGTGGGGCATTGGGTGGAAGTGGTTCAGGTACGGGACGGAAGGCTCTTACACGGAAATGGTCCGACGTCCGCTGGCCGAGATCACTGACCCCTCCGAATTCTCGATGCCCGATTTCTCCAAGGCTGACCGGTTTGCGGGCGTCAAGCAACTGATCTCCCAGTACGGCAACGAATACGGCATCATGGCGGGGGTGGCCTGCACGCTGTTCGAGTTGGCCTGGTACCTGCGCGGCATGGAAACCGTGTTGATGGACATGGTTGCCAACAAGGATTTCATGCATGGCTACCTCGACCGGCTCATGCACTGGATCGAGGTGGCGGGCCGAACCTTCGTGAAACTCGGCGTGGACATCATCTGGATCGGCGACGACTTCGGGACGCAGGACCGTATGTTGATTAAGCCGGAACTTTTCCGGGAATTCTTCAAGCCCCGCTACGCCAAGCTGTTTCAGGAATGGAAGACCATTAATCCGAACGTGAAGATTGCTTTCCACTCCGATGGGTATATCTACCCCATCATTGGGGATTTGATCGAGGTCGGTCTCGACATTCTGAACCCTGTCCAGCCCAAATCCATGGACCCCGCCAAGATCAAGAAGGAGTTCGGAAAGCACCTCACCCTGTGGGGAACGGTGGATATTCAGGAAGTCCTGCCTTTCGGCACACCCACGGACGTGGCCAACGAGGTAAAATTGCGCGTTCGCACCGCGGGTAAAGGCGGCGGGCTGATTATCGCTCCGGCTCATAACATCCAGGCGCAGGTACCGCTGGAAAATATCCTGGCCTTCTATAACGCCGTCAAGGAATACGGCCGCTACCCGATCCGGGAGGATTTAGACAGTCCCTCCGGGTCCTGAGTGAAAATGCCGCAGGGTCGAAGCGTGGACCCTGCGGTACTCGCTACCCTGCTAACACCCGAAACCTGGGAAACTGCACAGAGAGTTGCGGCAGCGCCGTCCCATTTTAGCCAGCAATTCTTTGCCGGTGGAGTGCCTGCCCTTAGAAAGGACCTTCCGCCCTAGTTTGAACTGCGGCTCCGCTGAAGCAAAGCGGAAGATACTTACCTCAAAGCGATTGGGCTGATAATGTGCTTTATCAGCCCAGATGAAGTTCCACCGGACAAGGCCGTATCCATGGCTACCGACCAGATCGCCTATCTAGACGCCCTCCTCGACGTTGCTCCACCGTGGTTCTGGAGTCAACACCTTGGGTTGCCCTTTAACGGCACCGATAACCACCGACTCATAGAAACAATCAGGACCACCCCCTGCCATGACAGCAGCAAGGTCCAGTGGGCTGGGTAGTCCTGACATTCGCCTACCCGAAACCTGAGTCTGGGCCACCTGGGGCCCCAATCGTGGTGCATGACAAACTGGTCCGGCCAGGATGTTCCTACGTCTGTGGAGAGTAGTTGCCGCGGCGTAACGCGCTGTATCGACACCCGGGAAATATACGGTCGCGCTCGGCACGGCATCAGATAGCGAGGGACGGGGAAGCCGTGGATCAAGGAAGGCAGGCTAACGGTGAGTTGGGGCTATCCGGGCGGAGAGCGGAAGGGAGAGCCCTCCAAACGGAGAGCGCCAGGTGTTGATTCCCAGTGTCCCAGAGAGTAACATGCAGGCGATAAACTCTGATCTCTGGAGGTTCAATTATGAAGGGATTGGCGCGGCGGGATTTCCTACGCATGGGCGCAGCGGCCGGTCTTGCTGCTGGACTCGGGTCTCTAAATTCCCGGGCCGAGTCTGCGCGACCACTACGGCTTGGCTTCATTGGGGTAGGTGGCCGGGGCACGGGAATGCTTCTGACGTCTTTGGAAATCGAAGGGTTAGCGGTCACCGCCGTTTGCGACCTGGAGGCGACGCGGGTGACGCGTGCTGCCGGACTGGTTGAAAAATCGCAGGGCAATTCTCCCGTCCGATTTGCCGCCGGGCCAACCGACTACCGAAACCTTTTGAAGCGCGCGGACGTGGACGCCGTTTTCATCGCCACCCCGCCGCAGTTTCACGCCCCGATCGCCGTGGACGCCTTGCGTGCCGGCAAGCATACCCTGAGCGAAGTACCCGCGGCGATGACCCTCGAGGAATGTTGGGCTTTGGTGAAGGCTGGAGAAGAAAGCGGCCGCCTTTACATGCTGGCCGAGAATTGCTGCTATTACCCCACGAATCTGGCAGTTCTGAACATGGTACACCAGGGTAGCTTCGGCCAATTGACCTACGGTGATTGTGGCTACGTCCACGACTGCCGCACACTCCTCTTCAACCCCGACGGCTCGATGACCTGGCGCGGCGAACTCACGCGCGCGATCGGCAACTGGTATCCCACGCACGCCATCGGCCCGGTGGCCCAATGGTTGGGGATCAATCGCGGGGATCGCTTCGTTTCGCTGGTCGCGATGGAAAGCCCAGCTTGGGGAATCGCGAGCTACGCGGAGAAACAGCTCGGACCAAATTCGCCGGGGGCCCGGACTAAGTTCGGCGGCGACGCCTGCCTCGCGCTCCTGCGCACGGCTGAAGGCCGGGTGATCGAACTGCGCTTTGATGTGACCTCCCCGCGACCGGCGCCCAGCACAACGTTCGCCAGCTTGCAGGGAACCCGCGCGTCCTACAAAGATTCCGAAGCCGAACAGCGGATTTGGATTGACGGCCGCTCGCCCGGACATGCGTGGGAGAAATTTGCCAAGTATCAGTCCGAGTTTGAGCACGATCTCTGGAAGCAATGGGGGAGCCAGGCGCTCAAGACCCAACACGGCGGCGCAGACTTTTTCGTCTTTCATCAATTCGCAGAGGCCATTCGTGCCGGAGGGCCCTCTCCGATCGACGTCTACGATGCCGCCACGTGGAGCGTGATTTTTCCTGTGACAACCCAATCGGTACTAGGCGG
>Ga0315284_10003572_pt1 | contig 22131 bp, 20 predicted proteins | sample YL17G09_16_MG_FD_203696 | JGI IMG/M metagenome (GOLD analysis project Ga0315284, IMG submission 203696) | Sediment microbial communities from Yellowstone Lake, YNP, Wyoming, USA - YL17G09_16 | ecosystem: Environmental > Aquatic > Freshwater > Lake > Sediment | place: USA: Wyoming | collected... | reverse complement strand
TTTTTGAATTGCGTTTATTGGCCTTGCCGGGCGAGTACAAACGATATGTCTAAATATATCAAATTAGATTTTATTTTTATGTTAATTTTAATGCGTATAATTAGCAGTTCGTCTTTTCAAGTGCTAGGAAAATCTTGGGGCATTTTGTTCCGAAGATCTGGGAAATTTTTCTTTCGCAGCCTCAAATTTGCTTTTTGGCTGTTTAGTGACTAAAATTTTGATATGACTAAATACAATCATAGCAAGATCGAAAAGAAATGGCAAGAGGAATGGGAGAGGAGAAAATTGTATGTGACCGATATAGATAAGGCTAGGAAGCCTTTTTATAATCTTTGGATGTTTCCTTACCCCTCAGCCGAGGGACTTCATGCGGGGCATGCTTTTGCTTCAACCGGAAGTGATATCTACGGGCGTTATCAAAGAATGAACGGCAAGGATGTGTTTCAGCCGATCGGATACGATAGCTTTGGAATTCATTCTGAAAACTATGCCCTAATAATTAACCAGGAGCCCCAGGATGTGGTCAACCGAACTACAAAGCACTACGGAGAGCAAATGAGAAGCCTGGGACACGGATATGATTGGGCCAAGACGGTAACAACCTCTGACCCCGATTACTACAGATGGACTCAATGGCTATTTACGGAAATGTTTAAAGCAGGCCTTGCTTACAAGAAGAAGGCTTCTGTGAACTTTTGCCCCTCGTGTAAGACTGTCCTTGCGGATGAGCAGGTAATTGCCGGCAAATGCGAAAGATGTACAAGCAATGTGGGCAAGAAGGAACTTGAGCAGTGGTTTTTTAGAATTACGGATTATGCGGACAGGCTTCTTGAAGGGCTGGAAAAGATTAATTGGAGTGAGCGTGTAGTCACTGCACAGAAGAATTGGATCGGCCGTTCCGAAGGAATGATGATTAGATTTGGGGATGTTGAAGTTTTTACGACCAGACCGGATACACTAAATGCTGCCACTTTCCTGGCTACTTCAAAACTATACGAGGAAGGAACGAATTCTGACTTTGCCGGTAAGGAGAAAGAAGGGAAGTTTAGCGGTAAGTATGCCATTGACCCTTTAAGTGGGCGAAAGCTTCCGATCTGGGATACGAATTATGTAGCCCCGGGTTACGGAACGGGTGTGATTATGGGAGTTCCGGCACATGATGAGCGTGATATGGAATTTGCTAAAAAGTATGGGATTGACATAGTTGATAAGGAGCCGGATGAAGAACTTTGGAAAAAGATTGAAAAAAGAGGATGGGGGAAACGCCATACAAATTATCACCTAAGAGATTGGCTGGTTAGCAGACAGAGGTATTGGGGAGCACCTATTCCAATGATTTATTGCAAGAGATGTAATTGGCAGCCTGTGCCGGAAAAAGATTTGCCGGTAATGCTTCCTACTATATCAGACTATAAACCTGAAGGCACAGGAAAGGGGCCGCTTGCTAATCACCCTGATTTTTATGAAACAAAGTGCCCCAACTGTGGTAGAGATGCCACTCGGGAAACCGATGTGATGGATACATTTGTAGATTCAAGCTGGTATTTCTTGAGATATCCTTCAGTTGGCCATGACAGGACGGCGTTTGACTCCAAAATAACCAAGAAATGGCTGCCTGTTGATCTATATTTCGGGGGAGCCGAACATTCGGTTTTGCATCTGATGTACGCAAGATTTGTGACGATGGTGCTTCATGATAGAGGCCATATTGATTTTGACGAACCTTTTCCCAAGTTTTATGCCCACGGATTGATGATTAAGGATGGCGCCAAGATGAGTAAAAGTAGGGGAAATGTGGTCAATCCGGATGAGTATATAAGAAAATTTGGTGCGGATGCTTTAAGGCTTTATCTTGCATTTATGGGTCCCATGGATGCTTCCCCGGATTTTAGAGATTCAGGTATGGAGGGTGCAGCTAGATTTTTAAATAGAGTCTGGAATTTATACTCCGATGGTGGTTCGGCACTTTCTACTGCTGGCGCCGGCCTGCGGCCTATTACGAAAGATGCCTCACTTGCCATTCGAAGTAAATTACACCAGACCATAAAAGGGGTTACAGAGGATATAGAAGAGTTCAAATATAACACCGCAATTGCCAAAATTATGGAGTATGTAAATGTACTTTACGAGTATCGAGTATCTGATATCGGGTATCTAAAGCCCCTGGTTTTGCTTCTGGCTCCTTTTGCACCGCACTTAAGCGAGGAATTATGGGTAGAAGTACTTGGCCAGCCGTTCTCAGTCCATCAGCAACCCTGGCCAAAATATGATTCAAAATATATCGTTCAGGATCAAGTTATAATTGTTGTTCAGGTGAACGGGAAAGTACGGAGTCAGTTAAAAGTTAAAAGTGAAAAATCAAAAGTTAAAGACGAAATCTTACGACTTGCAAAAGAGGATGAGAAAGTCTCAAAATGGCTTAAGGGTGAAAGAATTAAGAAAGAAATTTTTGTTGCAGGTCGCTTGGTTAACTTCGTCGTCTAAATCGCGAGGAATTCTTCTGACTCTTCTTTTTGGAGTTATTCTGGTCGGTTTTGGCGTCTTCTTTTTCAAAAGTGGGTTAGGTAGCCCTTCAACCAAAGTTGAGGTCTTAGAAGCTACTACAGAGAGCCAGGGAAATAGGGAAATGGTTGTGGAGATAGCGGGAGAGGTTGAGAAACCCGGGGTTTATAAACTGCCGGGTGGATCAAGAGTCGATGATCTTTTGGCGATTTCCGGGGGGTTGGCTGTTAACGCAAATCGCGACTGGGTAGAGAAATATTTAAACAGAGCAGCAACGTTAGTTGACTCCCAAAAAATCTATATTCCTTCGCAATCGGAGGCTTTGAGTGCTAAAGAAACGGGAGGGGATCAAAGTATATCAGCAGATTTTTCGGGTCAGGGGAGTGGTTTGACAAATATTAACACCGCAGACCTTTCGGAGCTTGATAAATTGCCGGGAATTGGCCCTGTTTACGGCCAAAGCATCATTGATCACAGACCTTACTCAACTAACGAAGAATTAGTGTCTAAAGGCGCTTTGAAGAAAAGTGTGTATGAAAAAATCAAAGACTTGGTTAGTGTTTATTAGTCTGGTTCTTGTAATAATCTTTCGTTATTTTACTACCCGTCCCGTTTATAAAGACGGTGATTATATAAGAATTACGGCAGCGGTTTTAACAGAGCCGATAGAATATGAAACTTCGCAATATTTAAAACTTTCCGGGTTAAAAGTTTATCTTCCTCTTTTCCCGGAAATTTCTTATGGGGACAAAGTTATCATTGAGGGAGTAGTAAATGATAATAAATTAAAAAGCCCAAAATTAATTTCTGTTAGGGAATCGAAAAGCTTTGCAACACAGTTTAGAAAGAATATTATTTCTTTTTATCAAAGGTCTTTTCCGGAACCCTATGCGGGTCTTACTGGCGGGATAGTTTTGGGGAGTAAAAGCGGGTTAACTGCTGATTTTTGGCAAAAGGTAAAAATTGCGGGTGTTGCTCATGTAGTTGTTGCATCCGGAATGAATGTCACTTTTGTAACTTCCTTTTTGCTTAATTCTTTGGCAGTATTTCTTCCCAGAAGGAAACTGATACCCTTTGTAATACTAGGTATCATTTTATATCTGTCTATTTCTGGTTTTGATGCGCCTTTGGTAAGAGCTGCCATAATGGGAGGCTTGGCCTTTTCTGCTCAAGAGACAGGCAGATTTGTTTCGGCCTGGCGGGCGCTTGTTATGTCTGCTTTGGTTATGCTTGTTTTAAATCCACTCTGGGTCAGTGACATTGGCTTTATTCTTTCCTTTGTGGCAACGGGATCTATTTTGCTATTTGAAAGGAAAATCCGAGAGAAACTTGCCTCAGTTCCCAAATTTCTGAAAGAAGGGTTGTCTACTTCACTTGCAGCCCAGATTGGAGTTACTCCGATACTTTTTGTTACATTCGGATACTTTAATATACTGTCTCCGGTTATTAATGCGTTGGTTCTCTGGACCATTCCTTATATTATGGTTTTTGCAGCTTTGGGGGGAATAATGCAATCGAAATTAATACTTTATTTAAGCTATCCTTTCTTATGGTGGTTTTCATTCGTCGTTACTTTATTCAGTTCCTGATTTTATTGGTAGCAGGAGTTTGGCTTTCCGTGTTCCAAATGCCGGATTCCGCTCTCCATATTATTGCTTGTGATGTTGGGCAGGGGGACGCAATCCTTATTTTTACTGGGTCAACCCAGATTTTGGTTGACGGGGGACCTAATAACAAAGTCTTAAGTTGTCTATCTAAGTATATGCCTTTTTGGGACAGGGAAATAGAGCTTGTTGTCCTGACTCATCCGGAGAAAGACCACTACTTTGGTTTAATAGAAGTTTTCAGACGCTACCGGGTTGATAATTTATTGTCTAACCAGACGGCTTCTGGCGGTCAGGAATATGGAGTGCTAGAGAAAGAGGTGGGGAGGGAGGGGGTAACAGAGATTACTCCAGACGTAGGTAAAACTATCAGAGTTGGTTTGATGTCTTTAGATATACTTTACCCGACGGTGGGATTTCAAAGTACGAAGGTAAACGAATATTCGATTGTAACTCTTTTAAAATACAAAGAATTTGAGGCTCTTTTAACGGGGGATATCAATCAAGCGATTAGTGACCAGCTATCGATGATTGGTCAAATTGCGTCGGTTGAGTATATCAAAGTGCCTCACCATGGAAGTCGTGATGGACTGATGGAGAATCTCCTTAAGGCAATTGATCCTAAAATTGCGGTAATCTCTCTCGGTAAAAATAACAGTTATGGACACCCACACGAAGAAATACTACAAATGTTAAATAAATACCAGGTGCGAATTCTAAGGACAGATGAAACGGGAGATGTTGAAGTTGTTACGGACGGAGAGAGGTATTGGATCAAGGAATAATCTAACGTCTTTCGGTTCCGCCTAAGAGGTTCCTGGTGAATTCAGCCAGGTTTTTACCCTCTGTAGTTAGAAGTCTGGCAATTCCTTCGCGAGATAGAGCAAAATACACACGCTTTTTTGTTATTTTGTCGGTAAGGTATCCCTTTTCTATGGTCTCAAGTCGCGTTTCAGGATTCAAGAATTTTTCCCTAAACTCTTTACTAACCGCCAGTGCAGAAATGAGTTCTACCAGTCCTCCAATTGGCATAGTGCGGTATTGTATCATTTTCCTTGGAAAAATACTAAAATCTAGTTATGTCGGTTAAAGACCAGATTTTGGAGGCGGTAGCAAGGGCAGCTGGCGTTGAAAAGGGGGAAATTGCCCTTGAGTTTCCGGAGAATGAGGCTTTTGGTGACTTTTCTACCAATGTTGCTCTAAGATCCGGGGAAAAGGCAGAGGAAATAGCCAGAAAAATTAATGATATTCCTGGCTTGCCGGCGAAAGCCGAAGCAAGGGCAGGTTTTATCAACTTCTGGCTGAAAAAAGATACATTAGTTGATAATTTGATAGAGATTGGTAATAGAAAAGAAAAATACGGGTCCTCTGAAATCGGCAAGAGTAAAACGGTTGTGATTGACTATTCTTCTCCAAATATCGCCAAGCCTTTTGGAATCGGGCATCTACGATCAACCATAATCGGCCAGGCTTTATATAACCTTTATAAGTTTTTGGGGTATGAAGTGGTAGGGGATAATCACCTTGGAGACTGGGGAACTCAATTCGGCAAACTTCTTTACATGATTGATCTTGAGAAGATAAAAGACTTTGATATTGAGAAACTCGAAGAATTATATGTTGAATTTCATAGACTGGCAGAAGAGGACCTAAAGATAGAGGATGAAGCTAGGAACTGGTTTAAGAAACTGGAAGAAGGGGACAGTGAGGCCAAGAAAATCTGGCAAAAATGTGTTGATGTTTCTTTGAAAGAATTTGACAGAATTTATGAGTTCCTTGGGGTTAATATTGATTTTGCTTTCGGGGAATCATATTACTTGAGTGAGATGAAGGCTATGATAGATAACCCTTCAATTAAAAAGTGTCTATCCCAAGGCGAGGATGGGGCAAAAATTATCGATTTAGCTAAATTCGGGATTAAAACTCCGTTAATGTTTCTCAAAAAAGACGGGGCAACTACTTATGCAACCCGGGATTTGGCAACTATTATTTTCAGAGCCAGAAAATGGAATCCTGACATAATCATTTACGAAGTTGGTACCGAACAGTCCCTGCATTTTCGACAGCTTTTTGCGGCAGCAAGACTTTTGGGGCTGGTTAAAGATAAAGTGGAGCTTGTTCATACGGCCCACGGATTGTATTTAGCACCGGACGGCAAGAAGTTTGCCACCAGAAGAGGGAAGACGATAAAACTTGAGGAAGTTTTAAATGAAACAATAAAAAGAGCCAAGAAATTGGGGGATGACAATGAAGAGGTAGCGAGGCAAGTTGGGATTGGGGCCATAAAATATTTTGATTTGATGCATGCGGTCGGGAGCAATGTAGTTTTTGATTGGGAGAAAATGATGAATTTGGAAGGCAATTCCGGGCCATATCTTCAATATACAGTTGCCAGAATAAACTCTGTTCTCGCTAAAAGCGGGGGAGTAAAGAAGTTGAAAGATACAACAGATATAAATGATGAAGAGATGAAAATTTTGAGAAGTTTGATCCGATTCCAAGAGGTTATTATCAATGCCGCTAAAAGTTACTCACCCAACATTCTTTGCAACTATCTATATGATTTGGCCTCTAAGTTTAATACTTTTTACAATAAGCATAAAATTATTGACGGGGGAAACGAAGGATTTAGAGTTGTTTTAACTTCTTGCGTTGGCCAGGTTCTCAAAACCAGCCTCGGGCTTCTGGGAATCGAGGCTCCTAAGAGAATGTAAAAAATATGTAGGGCAGAGCTTTTTGACTTGGTCAAAAAAGAGCAGCTCTGCCCATTTTATTTATCTTTTGTTTCCACCCTTTTATCGGTGTCAGAAAGCCATGTTTGGAATAGCAATAATTTTATCCCAGAGGACATTCCAGTCGTCCAGCTCTTCGGGATCGTTTTCTAAATACCATATCTCGTGAGTCACGGAGCGGTCGGGTAGCTTGTATACTACTTGAACAATTTGATCGTCGGTGTCGACTTTTATATTAATGACCTCTGATTCGGGGGGAAGTGGAATCAAAATCCTACCTGAAAGGTCATTTTCTTCCCTGTCGATATCCTCGACAACAAATTTTGGTGAATTGCTCCCGTCGTAGTAGGCAAATTCCTGGCCTATTTTAGGCGCATATCTCTGCTCTTCCTCTTCCGCACTTTCTGAAGAGCCTTGTTCTGGAGATGGAACTGCCCGTGAGCCTGATTGCTCTGTCTGGGTAGATTTTAGAGCCCTGATTAATATCAAGACAACTAAGAAGAGAAATATCCCCACCACCAATATGGACCAGGCTGGTACGTAAAGACCAAAAATGTTCATTATTATCTCCTTTTGTTGGTTTTATAGAGCGAGCTAACGTGGGGGTATTATAGGCCATTGATTTACTAGAATCAAATTTTAGTGGCCGTAAGAGCCTTCGAAACTGCCTCGGGATTTTGGGAATCGAGGATCCTAAGAGAATGTAAAAAATTAAACAGCCTACCAGGTTACGAATTACTCATCGTAATAGATAGGCTGTTCGGCGATGTAAAAGGGATCATGGGTTTATGCTGACGAGATTGGCGATGCCGAATGCTATAGCGATAACCCAGATCCACCACGTTACATAGAAGAAGTTTTTAATAGCAGTTATTAGACTTCTCCTCTGGTTAGGTGAAAACAACATTGGAACCTCCTTTATTCAGAATGTTATTTGAACGCTTTGGGGCAAATTATAATCTTTTACCTTTTTATTGCAAGTTTTTCTGCCTTTTCAATCTGTGTTAGAATACTCAAAGATGAACTACAAGCTTACAAAGCTTACAAATGGTCTCCGGGTTTTGACGGTTCCGATGGTGCAGAGTGAATCTGCTACTTTGACAATTTGGGTCAAAACCGGCTCCAGGAACGAGGATAAAAAAGTAAACGGGATATCTCATTTTCTTGAACATATGGTTTTTAAGGGGAGCAAAAAGCGCCCTACGGCCAAGGCGATTTCCGAGGTTGTTGACTCAATTGGGGGAGAATTTAATGCTGCAACCTCCAAAGACTGGATGAATTTCTATATCAAAGCCCGAAACGCGCATCTGGCAACTGCTTGTGATGTGTTAAGCGACATGGTAATTAACCCTCTTTTGCAAGAAGAGGAGATTGAAAGGGAAAAAGGAACCATAATTCAGGAGATTGCGATGTATGAAGATACCCCGGTTATGAAAATCGGGGATGTTTTTGAGGAGCTTGCTTTTGAGGGAAACTCTCTGGGTTGGGATACGGCCGGCACCAAAAGTAGTGTGAAGCGAATAGAGAGACGCGATGTCTTAAGTTATAGAAAGAAATACTATGGTTATCCCAACATGCTAATTTCAGTTGCCGGCGGGGTTACTGAAAAAGAGGTCGTTGAGCTTGTTAAAAAGAATTTTCAATCACCAATTACCAATTTTCAATCAAATCTAAATAATGAATTCGAAAATTCCCAAACAAAACCGAGGGTAAAGCTTAAAACAAAAAAGACCGATCAGAGCCATTTCATTCTGGGTTTTATGGGTGACGGGAGAAATTATGAAAATCGATATGCCCAAGGCGTTTTGGCTACGATTTTGGGCGGGGGAATGAGCTCAAGGCTCTTTATCGAGGTTAGGGAGCGCAGGGGATTGGCATATGCAGTTAAAACCGGAATCGAAAGGTTTCAGGAGACGGGGTATATGAGTACCTATGTGGGGACCGATCCTAAAAAAGTGGATGAGGCCATAAGTGTAGTACTTGAGGAGTATTACAAAATCCGAGATTCGAATATCGAAATCCAAAATTCTGAATTAATAAAAGCAAAGGAGTATCTTAAGGGGCATCTTGCGCTTGCCTTGGAAGATACCTCTTGTGTTAATTCTTTCTTTGCCGAGCAGGCATTGTTCTTGCCGGAAATTATAACTCCCGAGGAAGTTTTCAAGAAAGTTGACCAAGTGAAGTTGGAGGATGTTTACGCCGAGGCCCGTCGTCTTTTTACCCCCTCCCGCCTTAATCTGGCTGTGATTGGTCCTTATAAAGACGAGGAGAAATTTGTAAAATTGCTGAAATAGTATTGGTCGGGGTGCTGGGAATTGAACCCAGTGTCTCTAAGTCCCGAACTTAGCGTGATACCGATTCACTACACCCCGTTTCGTGTGCTCCTGGCCAGAATCGAACTGACATCAATCGCTTAGGACGCGACTACTCTGTCCGTTGAGCTACAGGAGCGCATTGGTATTTTACCATCTACGAAAGTAAATGGCCAAGCTCTGCTTACACTATTTAATAGTTAATGAGTATAAATTGGGGAGGGAGGAGTCACTCCCCAAATTGGTGAGAATCAGGATTTTGCTCGAATTACTCAAAGGATAGGCGAAGGGGGAAATGTAAGCTCCTCTATAGACTTCCTGCCTGTTTGTTCCGTCATAATCCATTATTGTAACTTTTCCCTCTTCGGCTAAAAGGAGGTGACGGCTGGTGGGTAACCAGTGAGGTTTGATATCGTGGTCAGTTATTAAGAAATTTCGGTCCTCTTTGATGTCGTACACATATGTTTGACCATCTTTGATAGTCCTTTCCTGTTTTTGGGTAGAGGCACCGGGGAGGGGAGAGACCAACCCTTCGGGTAAGGTCGCCGAAGTACTGGCTGTGTAAAGAAGCATTTGTTCATCAGGGGCGGGGGTTAGGGAGGAGGTTTTTTGCAAAAATAGTTCGGAAATTTCACCGGGCAAGTTTTTTGTGACGGACGTCATCTTTACCTTTTTTTCTTCCTCCCAGTCGGAAATTATCGCAGATTTTCTCGAGGCGATATTAATTCTTTGGGACTGCGGTGTAAATAAAGTCGATTGTAATAGAAAGATGCCTTGTGATGTTGTTAAGAGTATCTCATTTCCGTTTGGGGAAAATTGAAATGTGGAACCATCCAAATTTCCGTCTGTTACCCTTCTTGGTTCTCTGCCGAATCCCAAGGGTAAGTTGGCAACATCAATTACCCAGAGGCCCTCGGAATCCGTATAGGCAATTTTACCTCCGCCCTCCGATTGGATGGGTCCGTCCGCCCCTGAAAAAGTAATTGGGGAAAGGGAGGGGGCAGTTTTGAAAAGCGAGGCATCAACCTGGGTCACAATTTCTTTTTCGATAGTCAGCCTTTTGTACCAGGAGGAGAACCCCTCGCGTCTTATTTCAACGTCGTAAGTCCCGGGCGACAGGGGAATATTGGCGTTTGTTGCCGCGGATAAATCACCGTTTATATAGATACTGGCTCCGTCGGGCTCGGATTTGATTACCAGAATGCCGTTTGGCAGGAACTTGAAAGTTTTGAGATTGAATCTGTAGCCTCGGGCATAGAAGGCTACAAAAGTCCCCACTACCCCAACAACAAGGAGGGTGGAAAGAAAAATTGCGACTCTTAGTTTTGTCATTAGCTGGTTTATTATATAATGCGGTCACTATGCTTCGCAAAAATATTGCTATCGACTTGGGGACAGCAAACACTTTGGTTTGGATTGCAGGTGAGGGGTTGGTGGTTAACGAACCGACGGTTGTGGCAATTTCTGCCGATGACAATAAAGTTGTGGCAGTCGGGGAGGAAGCCAAAAAAATGCTCGGGCGAACGCCTGAGGCGCTTATTGCCAGCCGGCCAATGAGGGATGGGGTAATTGCCGATTATCAGGTGACGGAGGCAATGCTCAAGTATTTCATCGGCAAGGTTGTGGGCAGATTCCAATTTTTCAAGCCCAATGTGATGGTCTGTGTGCCCGCAGGTTGTACCCAGGTTGAGAGACGGGCCGCACTAGATGCGACACTGTCGGCCAGTGCGGCTCATGCATATTTAATTGATGAACCTTTGGCAGCTGCAATCGGGGCGGGAATTCCTGTTTCGGCGCCTTCGGGGCACATGATTGTGGATGTCGGCGGGGGATCAACCGAGGCTGCTGTTATCTCTTTGGGCGGGGTGGTAACTCACAAATCAGTCAGAATTGCGGGGAACAAAATTGATGAGGCAATACAAAATTTCTTAAAGAAAAAATACAATCTTATTATTGGAGATACGACAGCGGAGGATGTAAAACTCAAGATCGGTTCGGCAGTTCCTCTGGCAAAAGAGGAGAAACTGGAGATTTCAGGCCGTGATCTTGTTTTTGGCCTTCCCCGAAGCGTAGTTGTAACTTCCGACGAAATTACGGAAGCTATGAAGCCAGTTCTTCTTCAGATAATCGGGGCGGTCAAGGGAGTTTTAGAAGACACTCCGCCCGAACTTGCAGCCGATATAATAGATAAGGGGATTGTTATGAGTGGGGGATCCTCACTTCTTAGGAATTTTGATAAAATGTTAACAGAGGAAACGGGTGTTCCTGCTCATGTTGCCGATGAACCCCTTCTTTGTGTTGTCAGGGGGACCGGTTTGGTCTTGGAAAATATCGAGCTTTGGAAAAGAAGCGTAAGTACCAGAGGCTAACTATAGGGTTTTGATGTATGGTGCTAGAAAATATAACTATGGGAGGACTAATTAGCAATTTTCAATTAGCAGTTTTCAATCGATTTTCAATATTGCAATTTTAAATATTTAAACACTATAGTAACGGCGGTTTGTTATAAATAAGATGTTAATCGAATGAGGATAAGACTTTAAGGAAGGTATTTGTAAATTGAGCAAAAAATATCAACAACTTGATAGTATTTAGTATATAGTATACTGGGTATAGATGTTTATAGTATTATTAGATTGTCGATGATTGGTGGTTGATGACGCCTCTCGACTATAAGATGAAAGCTTTTGCGGAAAAAATGAGGCTATTTGGGCAAATATCAAAAATTATAAGTTAAAAGTTAAAATTTAATGAAAAAAAGTAAAAAAAATACCCATCAAAAAGACCGAAAGATTGTTGATATTCTCGGAATTGATATGGATAGCACTGAGCTTGTCGAAGTGCTAGCGGGCGTGGAAGAAAAAATATCCGATAGTTGTAAATTTTATATCGTTACGCCCAACCCGGAGCTTGTCCTGAGCGCAACAAAGAACCCTGCACTAAAACAGGCAATGAATTCTGCCGACTTTGCAATTCCCGACGGGATTGGACTTGCGCAAGCTGCTAAATTTTTATCACTACCGGCCCCTAGAAACTTTCCCGCCCGTCTATTTACAACGTTTTTCCAGGGACTAGCTGTGGGCTTTTCTACTTTTTTCAGCCAAAAGTGGCTGACAGATTATTTAGAGATAACAAAGGGAAGAGAGTTATTCCTCGATCTGGTTAAGTTGGCTCACAAAAAGGACTGGAGAATGTTTTTTCTGGGGGGACTTGACAATGAAGCGGAACTTTCCGCTAAAAAACTTGGGGCAAGATTTGCCAAGGGGCCAAAATTGGACAACAATGCCAATCCTATATCAGAAGTAGATACTAAGTTATATATTGATATAGTTAAAAAAATAAATTCTTTTCGACCCCACCTTCTTTTTGTGGCTTTCGGTAATCCGAAGCAGGAAATTTGGATTTACAAAAACCTGTCAAAGCTTAGTATAGATGGAGTAATGGCGGTCGGGGGGAGTTTCCGCTATGTTGCCGGGCTTTCGAAACTTCCACCGAAATGGATGGAGGGCTTGGGTTTGGAGTGGGTATGGAGGCTAATTACCGAGCCGAGTAGAATCAGGCGCATTTTTAACGCCTGGCCAATTTTTCCCCTGAAAGTCTGGATGTATAAACTCTCGCAAACTCGTGTTTAGCTCTGTAAAGGCGACCCTCAACTGCCCGCTCTGAAATTCCCAGAGCTTCTGCTATTTGTTCATATGATAAATTCATCCAGTATCTGAACCACAAAAGTCTCCTTTTTTTGTAAGGAAGGAGATTTAAACATGTGTTTACATTGTCTCGGAGTTCGAGTAACACTAATCTCTCTTCGGGTGCAATGTCATTAGCTTCGATAAGGGAAATGGCTTTAAGGGTAGGAACGACTATGTGGGATCTTTGGTGCACTTGATCGCGGTAGTAATCGGCAATTTTATTTAGAGCAATACGGCAAAGCCAGGTAAAATAGGTACTTTTGTGTTTAAAGGTCTTAAATCCTTTCCAGGCTGCGATGACTGTTTCCTCAAAAACTTCTTCGGTGACCTCCGGCCGGGCCCCGATTCTTTTGGCAATGAATCTAAAAAGCGGTGTAGAAAACTTTTTGTGAAGGTCTTCGAAGTGTGGGTTTTGAGACATTATTGCGACTAATAAAGTATATCATGGGTGTAACTGAATTTGCACTTTCCAGAATTGGCTTGGGGGTTGGCGGGCAAGAAAGGGTGAGATCCGTAGAACCCAGCGAATTTGCCCATTTTGGAAGTTTTGGTGATTTTGGATTGGTTGAGTTGGCCCTTGATGGGGGAGTTTATCTTAATGTCGATCAACTTCGATTGTTTAAAGAGCGTGACGGGATGAAAGGGTGTTTTGTAGAAAGACAGAAAGATGGAAGATATTTGCTGAATGTGAGAAAATAGCTTCTTGATATGGATGCGAAAGATTACCTGTCAGGTTTTTCCAAAAAACTTGAGCCATTTGCTGCGCGTTTTTTTGACCAAAAAATAAAAGAAGCACTCAAGATTGATCCCTTTGCTGCAGATTCGCTTCAAAAACTTCAAAATTATATGTATGGGGGGAAAAAGGTAAGAGCAGCTCTGGCCGCTTTGGGTTACCAAATTGCTGGAGGAAAGGATTTTGAGAAAATTCTCCCGGCCTGTCTGGCAGTTGAGCTTGTTCACAATGCCCTGATAATTCATGATGATTTTATAGATAACGATATTGAAAGAAGGGGGAAACCAACATTGCACACGATTTATTCAAAAGGCAGAAATGCTCATTATGGGGCTTCTCAGGCGATAGTTGTGGGAGATATTGCGATTTTTATGGGGCAGGAACTTCTTTCTAAAACTGGGCTTCAGAGTGATTTGGTCGCCCGAGCAGTTTGTGCATTTAACAGACTTTTGCTGAATACTGGGTACGGAGAGTTTTTGGATGTTGCTTTTGACTATAAGGAGAATATCACTTGGGATGATGTACTAAAAGTCAGAAAGTATAAAACGGCACATTATACGTTTGTAATGCCCCTGACAGTCGGAGCAATTTTGGGAGGGGCTGATAAAGCTAAATTAGGATTGATAGAGAAATATGCGGAGCCTGTGGGAATTGGTTTCCAGATTCATGATGACATTTTAGGTGTGTTTGGAGACTCTGAAATTACAGGGAAAAGTAATAATTCAGACATCCGGGAAGGGAAAAAGACACTTTTATTTTTTAAAAGCTTGGAACTGGTGAAAGGAAAGGATCTTCAGTTTTTCAAAAAATGGTATGGGAGAAAAGACTTGGATAACAAGAAGATTGAGAAGCTGAGACATCTAATTGATTCTTCGGGATCATTAGAATATTCTCATAGGGTAGCCCGTGAATATGTCCGAAAAGGCAAAACCCACATAAATAAATTAACGCCAGATAGAGATTTGCGGGAAACGCTTTATACTTTTGCTGATTATATGATTACGCGTACTAAGTAGTGATATAATTTTGCCATGTCAAATACGAATATAACTCTCCCCAAAGGTACGGTAATTCCGGATCATATTGCCATGATTTTGGATGGGAATCGCCGCTGGGCCAGAGCCAAGGGTCTTGAGCCTTGGAAAGGCCATTTTTACGGCTATAAAGCGTTGGATAAGCTGGCGCATGCTGCCAGGCGGCTTGGGGTTCATACTTTTACAGTTTGGGCTTTTTCAACCGAGAATTGGGAGCGGCCAAAGCACGAGATTGACGAAATAATGAACATTTTCAGACGCGGCCTCAAAGAAACTGAAAGGGATTTCCATAAAGAAAAAGTTGCCCTTGTTCATCTGGGCAGGAAAGACAGATTGCCGGAAGATATCAAGAAGGAACTGGCAAGGATTGAAAAAGAAACTGCTAAATATGCCTCAAATCATATTTTTAACATCGCAGTTGATTATGGAGGAAGAGACGAGATAGTTCGGGCAGTCAAAAAGATTGTGGCTGACAAGGTTCCGATGGGGGATATTGATGAAAAAACATTTGAAAAATACCTTGATACTTATGGCCAACCGTATCCCAATCCGGATCTTTTTATTAGAACCAGCGGAGAGCAAAGAACAAGCGGACTTCTTCCCTGGCAGATGGTCTATTCCGAGTTTTATTTTGAGCCCGAGCACCTGCCTGATTTTACCCCCGGTAAACTCAAGGAGGCGATTTTGGATTATTCCCGACGTCGAAGAAGATTCGGGGGGAGTGATGTAGTGGAGCATTTTTCCTTTGACCCCAAGATTTTAGCCCGGCTTGAGCTTAAGTGGTGGCGGCTCAGCAAAGTGCCCTACGGAGTAAGTTTTATGAATTATGCGGTGGAACATATCCGAAAGCAGTACGGCCTGTCAAAAAAATTAGCCAAAAAGGCAGCTAAGTATACATTTGAAGCAGTAGTTTTCCAGGAAAAGAAAAAGTGGGACAAAGCCAAGACTTCGCTGAAGAAATTCTATGCGCTCATAAGGGATGAGGTAAAGCTGGCATTTGAACCGGAGATTGTTGCTTCACTTGAGATTCAAATCAGGAAGGAAAGGGGAGAGGTTGAAGAAACAACCAAAGAACATCTGGCCGAAGTTTACAGAATTTCTCTTTTTCAGGCGGCTAAGGCGGCTCACTTGAGGGTTTTGGCCAATGTTGAGCGCAACAAAGGCAATTGGGGGAAGGCCGAGGATTATTTGGAAAAGTACTACCACGCATTAAAGGAACGTGTTGCCTAAAAACTTGATTCATCCCTTATAATATATATTAAGGAGGTGAAAGAATGATAACTGCCCGGTCTCCTTGAAATTAGTTTCGGTTAAACTATAAAAAATATCCGCTTTTTGACTCTTTTATCAATCTTCATAAAAAGAGGGTTGGTTTTTGTATGTTTTTTTTGCAAAATGGCCCTTGACACACATGTTGCACTTTGATATTTTCTGACTAAGAAAGATAGATGACAGGCAGGGGAGTATATAAAAGTGGAACCAAATACTAAAAAGAAAGTCAGACTTGAAGACCTTCCGGATTTACTCACTGTTCGAGAAGTGAGTGAACTGCTTCGCGTTTCGCCCTTAACTATTAAAAGATGGGGTAAAAGGGGTAAACTTCCGGCAATTAGGATTAACTCCCGTGGGGACCGGCGCTACAAAAAGGAAGCCGTCCTGTGGCTTCTGGGAATGCAAACTAAAGAGGAGTAGAGTATAATAAAGTCTGCTTTCTAAATTTTTTATTTCCATGGAGAAACTTATATTGGCTGCGATTAGTGGAGGAGTACCGGCGGGGACAATAACGCTCCTTTTGCTTCTGCCTTTTGTGGCTTTTGTTATCGCCTTTTTCCGAAATATTATTGGAATCAGGGGATTTGGAATTTTTTTGCCGGCAGCGCTCTCCGTTGCCTTTGTTGCCACTGGCCCCGTTGTCGGTATTGGTCTTTTTCTAGTCATTGTTGCCGTATCGACCGTAGTCAGGATGCTTTTGAGGAAATTTAAAGTCAAGCTTCAATACCTGCCCCGAATGGCTTTTATTCTCTGGGCGGTTGTGGTGGCAGTTCTTTTTGGCTTGCTTTTAATGCCTGCCGATGTTCCCGTTTTTGCAATTCTTATCATGGTTCTTTTGGCCGAAGATTTTATCAGAGTTCAGCTTGGGAAAAGCGTTAAAACGGCTTTGAATCTAACTGCAGAAACTCTCATCCTTTCTCTTATCTCCTTTTTCTTTCTAACTCTCAAGCCGCTCCAAACATATGCGCTGGGGAATCCCGAAATTGCCCTTATTGCAACCGGTTTTGCAGATTTGCTTTTGGCAAGATACTCGGGTTTAAGGCTCATGGAGTTTATTAGGTTTAGGAAATTGATTTCCTCAAAATGAAAATCTCTTCAATTTTAGGGTTAAATGCCAGGACGCAGGCGTATGCCTATAAATACAATACCCACAAAGGCAAAAAGATCGCTGATTCAAAACTCCAGACGGCAAGGGTTTTGAGAAAGGCGGAAGTGGCCCACCCCGGGATATACAAAAAATTTAAAGTCGAAAATGATGTTTTTGATTTTGATTGGGGATCTTTACCCGACAGCTTTGCTCTAAAACCCAGTCGGGGCTTAGGTGGAGAGGGAATTGTGATTGTCAAAAAAAGATCTCAAGATAAATCCGGATGGATTACTACCCAAAGGAGAAAAGTAACTCCTGAAGATTTAAAGCTCCACACGCTGGATATTCTGGAAGGGGCATATTCGATGGGGAACGTTCCAGATACTGCCTTCGTTCAGGAATATGTGGGCAGACACAAGGCTTTTAGGAAATGGGCCTTTCGGGGGACACCCGATATCAGGATTATTGTTTTTAATAAAGTTCCGGTGATGGCGATGCTTCGCCTTCCCACAAAAGAATCTGGTGGGCGTGCCAATCTTCATCAGGGAGCCATTGGAGTCGGAGTCGATATTGCGACGGGGATAACAACAAAAGCCATTTGGCACGGGGAACAAATTGTCTACAAACCCGGCACCGAAAGGAAGCTTCGGGGAATAAAAATACCCGGCTGGACCCTAATTTTGGAGACTGCGGTAAGGGCGCAGATTGCATCGGATTTAGGGTTTTTGGGTGTAGATATCGTTCTTCACCCGGAAAAAGGCCCCATGGTTTTGGAATTAAATGCTCAACCTGGTCTTCAAATTCAACTTGCCAACCAAGAGGGCTTGAAGAAAAGATTGGAAAGGATTGAAGATCTTGAAGTAAGGGACGGGGAGCACGGAGTCAAAATTGCCAAGGCGCTTTTTGCGGGAAGGTTTACAGATAGAGTAAAAGCCGAAGAGGGAATTAAAACCATTAAAGCAGTTGAGGAGGTTAAAGTTTTGGATGCGATGGGAAATAAAGTGGTAACTCTGGCCAAGATTGATACCGGCGCTTGGAGTTCATCGATTGATAGAAAGTTTGCCAAAGATCTTGGTCTACTTAAGAAGAATAAAGTTCTTTGGTATAGGAAGAAGCTAAGCGCATTGGGAGATGAACAAAGACCAGTGATACCACTTTCACTTTGGTTGGCTGGCAGAAGAATTAATACTAATGTCACGGTGGCAGACAGAGGACAGCTGAGATATCAGTTATTGATAGGAAGGATGGATTTGCAAGGATTTTTAGTAAGCCCAGAAATAGATCCGGATAAACTCAGGGAGGCAAAGTGGATATAATACTGCCAAAGTCTATTAAAGAAGCGGTTAAGAAATGTCCTCTAATAATAGGAATTGGGCCGAGTGCTTGGCCAAGGATTATCTCGGGTTATTTCTTTCCTAAGTTCAAAATCCTGTGCTTTAATGATTGTCAGGATAATGAACTAATAAGAAGTGCCGGGATTGAGGTTTTTTCTCAAAAGGAGGTTGATCCGTCTCTTGAACTGTCCCCGGTAACCCCAGGAAATATTATTTCTACCGATATAGCCAAAAAATACCTAGAAGGGATTGGTGAACCGTTTGTTTTTCTTGTTTATAAATCAATGGGCAAGCTTGAGAAAGTTTGTGAAGAAAATGGCTGGAAGTTTATGGGCAGTACCATGGAGGTTAAAGATAAATATGAGAATAAGAAGATCTTTAAAAGTATTGTAAAGGAACTTGGGTTAAATGCTATCCCTGGTGACAATATGCCAATTGGGAGTTTGACCGAAGAAGTGATTAATAAATATCAGAGAGATTTTGGTCAGAAGAAATTGGTTTTGCAAATTGCTGAAGCCACCTGGGGAGGGGGAAGCGGAACTTTTTTTATTGAAGATAAGAAAGATGTTACCAAGTTCCACACAAGAGTTGAAGAAATAAGGGATATTTTGGAATCGAAAAAGAAAAAAATGGAAACGGTGAACATTGCTCCTTTTATAGAAGGGCTTTCTTGCAGCATTCCTTGTTGTGCTACAAAATACGGAACTTTTACGGGATCATTACAAACACAGATTGTTGATATTGATGAGGTGGGAGCAAAACTTTTGAGCCGATCCGGAGTATTTGTAGGGCATGACTGGACATTTGGGAAATTTGCCGAAGATATCCAAAAGCAAGCCACTTATATAGGCCGAAAGTTCGGGGATTATATTTACAGTAAGGGTTACAAAGGAATTTTTGGACTGGATTTAATAGTTGATAATAAAGGTAAAGTTTGGTCGGTTGAGTGTAATCCCAGGGAAACCGATGCATTTCCTCTTATTTGCATGCTTCAGATGGAAAAGGGACTAACCCCCATGCAGGTATTTCATAACTTGGAACACTTAGGGGTTAATTATGAGATTGATTTTGAGAAAGTAGATGAAAGCTACAAAGCGGATTATTCAGCGAGTCAAATTCTAATTTACAACAAGTCGTCGGAGTATGTAATAGACAGAGTGGCTCTACAAGCGGGTGTTTATAGATTAAAAGGTGATGATTTGGAGTTCGTTCGTCCCGGTTTTGCCATTTGGGATCTTAAAGATGAAAATGAGTTTTTAGTGACAGAGGATATTTCGAAAATACCCGGAACTATCTATGACCCCCATGAAAGAATGCTGCGCTTAGTTAAAAAGGGCGGTGTTTTGGAAACAGAGTCAAAATTAAAACGGGAGGCCGCCAAAGCAGTAGAAGTAATTTACAAAAAATTAAGGCTTGTTCCCATCGAAATCGGGTTGGCAGACAAAAGAGGGTTAAGAGTTCTCTTTGTCAAGAAACTTGTTGATGCCAAGAAAAGCCCGGATTTGGAAAAAGCTGATATTGTCAATGTGGTTAAAAATACGGGAAGCGGTTTTTATAGACCGGTTTCTATTTCTTGGAGAAAAAATATTAATTTAGATATGCAAATTTTAGAACAGATTCCATCAAAGCGGGCAAGAAAGCAAATCAGGTCCGATATGGGGAAAATCAGAAATCTGGGAATAGAAATAAAGATTTTTGACGAGATTGCTGATGGGGATTTTGATAAATGGCAGAATCTTTACCGGAAAATAATTGAGTCTAAGGAAAGGGGAGAAGTTATGATTGATAAAAAATGGCTGGGAGAAAAAAAGAAGAAAGGTAAGAAGATTGGTGCGATTTTGGCAGTCAAAGACGGCGAAATTATCGGAGGAGACTTGTTTTTTGAGGTCAACGGAAGACTGGGGGTGGGTTATGGAGTTGCTGAGAGGATTGGGGGACTGGCCGGAGGACTGACTCTTCTTCTTGATTATTTCTTTTTAGAATATGCAAAAAATCATGGGTATCAAGAAGTATCTTTCGGGCAGGATACAAATTTATACGGCTATGATTTATCAACGGGGTTAATCTCATATAAGTTTAAGCTTGGATTTCATCCGGTTCCTGCTAATAAAACCTATTGGGTTTCTACTTATTTTCAGAATATTAGCAAATTTGCTGGTGGTGCATCCTTTTTTACAGGTGATGGTAATGAGCTAAAATTGATTGAGATTAAGGACAATAACTCTAGAGTAAAAATATGAGCGAATCTACTCTCAACCCTGAAATAAAAGAAATTGAGCCTAGGGTAAAGGTTCTGATAATTGATGTCCAGCCGGGGACAAAGCAGAACGTAAGAATTTCTCAAGAGCTATTTGGGAGCGATGCGGATTCCATTGAAAAGTTTTCGCAGCTCGCGGTTACGAGTATTCATTCGCCTAAACGGGACGTCGAACCCGATTTTAATGAAAGGGAAAGAAAGTCCTTACTCCACATTCCGGATTCTGTAGAAGATTTTGCGGCTATTGTAGTTACAGGTAGTCCGTATGCGGCCTATCCCAGGGATACAAAAGAAGGCCTTTTCCTGGCGAACTGGAAAAATGAACTTTTTCGTTTTATCCGTGCCGCAAATGAGCACTCTGTCCCTTTTTTGGGAATATGTTTTGGTGAACATGCCTTGGCAGAAGCCCTGGGGGGTAAGGTTGTTAAAATGAGAAGCAAGAAGGGCGCGGAGGTAGCTGAAAGAGCTTGGGGTGAGATTAGAAAAGCACCCGCTGCAACCAACGATCCGCTTTTGAAAGATTTACCATCAAAATTTGTTGCACCCGAAAACCATGAGGATATAGTTGCCAGACTTCCTGAAGGTGCAACTTTACTGGCCGAAAACGAATATGGCGTCCAGGGCTTTCGTATTGGGAATTCTTGGGGATTTGAATTTCATTCGGAAAGGAGACCAGACAAAGTAAAAGATTTTTTTAAAGATAAAGAAAACCTAGACGAATTGAAGCGGCAAGGCAAGAAACCCAGTGCTATCCAAAAATTGGGAGAAAAATACGATGCCACTATCAGATCAATATTTTCAAACTTCCTCAAGCTAGCCTGGTCCGGAGTTCAATGACATCCTCTCCGCAACAAATTGCGGGGTATTCTTGGATACTGCTATTATAGAGTATAATATAGGATAATGAAGAAAATTTTAATCCTAACTTCTCGATACGATAAAAGAAAGAAAAAGCTTATTAAAAACATATCACAGCTTTTTCATGGACAAGCAGATGTTAAATTGGATTTTTTAGAGAACTTCGCTAGCATCATTTCCAAGAACAAATTACAAGGTTATATATCTGGAATTCGATTATCTGCCTTTAATTTTGTCTATTTTAGTGGCAAAAAGGCTTTCCTTACAGCTCCTAAAGCTATTGCAATGTGCCTTCAATCAAGTAGCATTCCATTTTTAGGCTACACCTCTTATACGGGGAACAAATTGACGAGCATTTCTAAGCTTGCACAAGATAATATTGCTATTCCGGATACTGTATTTTGTTCCGCTTCTTCTACTAATCAAGCCGATCTAGATTTCATCAAAAAACTGGGTTTTCCAATTATTATAAAAAAACTCAATGTTCATCAAACGAAAGGTATATATGTTGTTAAAACAGAAGAAGAGTTGAAAAAATTTCTGGTAAAACATCCTGATGAGCAATTCCTATTCCAGAAATTTATTAATATCTATCAAGAATACAGAATTTTAGTTATAGGAGGCAAGGCAACCTCAGCTCATACAAAAGTCTTAAGAAGTTATAAAGCAAAAAAAGTTGGATATATTAATCCAAATGAAGAATATAAATTTATAGAT
>Ga0315284_10003571_pt1 | contig 22134 bp, 28 predicted proteins | sample YL17G09_16_MG_FD_203696 | JGI IMG/M metagenome (GOLD analysis project Ga0315284, IMG submission 203696) | Sediment microbial communities from Yellowstone Lake, YNP, Wyoming, USA - YL17G09_16 | ecosystem: Environmental > Aquatic > Freshwater > Lake > Sediment | place: USA: Wyoming | collected... | reverse complement strand
GGCTCAGGCGCTTCCAGGATATTGCACTGGGAACTATATTATTCAATGATGAACCAATCGATCTTGTTGCTATGCATCCAATTATGGGGCACGCGCAGAGCTAGCCCCCAATCCGTATCACCCCAAGGACGCGCCCGCCTACGCGCTCACCAGCAGCGGCGAGCTGCGCAACTACGTCGGGATCCCCGCGAAAGGCCCCATCCCCGATGATCTGGCGCGGCAACTCAAGCACGGATATTACGCCGCGGTCAGCTATACGGACGCTCAGATCGGCAAGGTGCTCGACGAACTCGACCGGCTCGGCCTGCGGAAAAACACGATCATCGTGCTCTGGGGCGACCACGGCTGGAAGCTCGGCGAGCATGGAGAATGGTGCAAACACAGCAACGTGGAAAACGACACCAACGCCCCGCTGCTCCTTTCCGTGCCGGGGATGAAAAACGCCGGGGCGCACACCGACGCTCTTGTGGAGTTCGTGGACATCTATCCCACCCTTTCCGAGCTGGCGGGTCTGCCGCTGCCCAAACATCTGGAGGGTGTGAGTTTCAAGCCGCTGCTCGACGACCCGAAACGCGCGTGGAAGAACGCGGCGTTCAGCCAGTACCCGCGCAACCCGGGCGGCAGGAATTTGATGGGTTACTCCGTCCGCACCGACCGCTATCGTTTTACCGTCTGGGTGAATCGCGACGATCACACGCAGGTGGACGCGATCGAACTCTACGACCATCAGACCGATCCGCAGGAGAACACGAACGTCGCCAAACTGCCCGCGAATGCCGCTCTGGTTGAGAGTCTGATGGAACAGTGGAAAAGGGGCTGGCAGGGCGCCCTGCCGGCGGGCATGAAGTAGCGGGCTCGAGTAAGACCGAGCTCCCCAGCCTGGTAACTCCAACTCGGAAATCCGGGTGGAGGAGTGGTTGCCATGACTCGCACTTTGTTTCGCTTTGCCATTATCTATTTCTGTGTCCTGCTATTCAGAGTACCGGCGCAGACGCCCACCAACGCGCCGGCCCCGCCCCAGACCGTATGGAAGGCCATCACGCGGATGGTGCAGGTCAACGTCGTGGTTCACGCCAGGAAGGGAGAACCTGTCACTGACCTGAAAAAAGAGGATTTCGCGATCTACGATCAGGGCCAGGAGCAGAAGGTGGAGTCCTTTTCTATGGAATCGGCACAGCCGCTCATGCAGGCCGGCAACTCCAAGCCGGAGCCGCTGCCGCCGAATACCTTCTCCAATCGCGTGGAACTCAAGAAAGCCACTCCCAATGCGATCACCATCATCCTGCTGGACGGCTTGAACAGCCGTCCTGAGGACCAGGCGAGCGCGCGCCAGCAGGTGATCAAGTTCCTGAACCAGATGCAGGAGGGGGACCGCGTAGCGCTCTATGCGCTGGGCCGCGAGTTGAAGGTGCTGCACGATTTCACCACCGACCCGGCGGAATTGGAGCGCGCATTGGCCAGGCACCGTGGCCACCTCGGCACCGAAGTCGCGGATGCAGAATATGCCGACTCCGATACCGGCGACGCCCTTCTCGACCAGTTCCTGAACGAGGCCAGCCAGAAGCTGGCGGACTTCCAGACCATTCGCCGGGTGGAGACCACGCAGGCGGCCATAGAAGCCATCGCCAACCGCGCGGCGCGGCTTCCGGGACGCAAGAACCTGATTTGGATCTCGGGCGGCTTTCCGATGAACATCGGCCTGGATGGATTCAACGTAAGCGAAACCCAGGAGCAGCGCACCTTCACCGACGAGCTCGAGCGCGCCGCCCGCGCCGTGAATTCCGCGAACCTGGCTATCTACCCGATCGATACGCGCGGTCTGGTCGGGATATCGGATAACGCCGCGAGCAACCGTGGAACGATTAGTCCCCGCAAGGCCGCGCAGATACCGGTCCAGTCCAAAGCCAACCGTTCGCTCCAGCAGGCGCACGACACCATGGAGGCACTGGCGCAGCGCACCGGCGGCAAAGCCTACTACAACACCAACGACATCCGGCAGGCCATCCGCAGCGCCATCGACGATGCCAAGGTCACCTACATTCTGGGTTACTACCCCACGCACAACAACTGGAACGGCAGCTTCCACGAACTGAAGGTGCAGGTAAACCGGAAGGGACTCGACGTGCGTCACCGGAACGGCTACTTCGCATTCGCCGACCAGTCGACAAAGCCGGAAGATCGCCAGAGGGCCTTGCAGGAGGCTGCCTGGAGCGCCCTGGAAGCCACGAGCCTCGGCCTGACCGTGCGCGCCGCGCGCGACTATCCGCAGCCCGGCAAGTTGCGCGTGGTTCTGCTCGTCAACACCCGCGACATTAGCTTCGAACAGAAGGGCGACCGCTGGACCTGTATGCTCGATATCCTTTACGTGCAGCAGCCAGCTGCCGGTCAGCCGGCCAGCGTGGTAACCGATTCGCTTGCCTTAAACCTCACCCGAGAGAATTATCTGGCCATAATGAAGGAAGGCCTGCTCTTCAACAAGGATCTGAACTTTGGCGACGCGGCGTATCTGCTGCGCGTCGCCGTGCGCGACGCGCACAGCGGCAACGTAGGCTCGGTGAACATCCGCCCGGACCGATTGAAACCCGAGCCGCCTCGCCCCATGGGAGTGCCAAGACCTTCGCCTGCCACCGAGCAAAAGAAATAGCCGCGACCGCCGCCAAGGAATCGCCAACGGATTTCGCCAGCCTAGAGCATCGAATCCGGAGCAAGCAGAGTCATTTCAAAGCAGGCAAATTGGCCTTCGAATCAGGCTTGTCCTGTTTTTGGAGGAGGAATTAAAATGAAAGCGACCTGCTACCCGGGTGCTACCCGGGCCAATTTCTCGTCTCTTATTGTGGCTGTAAATTATTGATAATATTGGAGCCAGCGCCCGGACTCGAACCGGGGACCTACTGATTACGAATTGCTTCAGGCACCAAACCATGCGGCACCATCCAGCAGAATAACCGCATATTTACAGGGTCCGGCGCAGTCTTGCGTATGGCGTAGAGTGCCGTGATTCGGGATGGAATGGTAGCAAAGTGGTAGCAGACTCCGAACCGCCCTTGAGCTTTGCTGAGTCAACGACACGCCTGTCCGTCACCCATCGGCAGCAACGCCCGCCCTTTTGAAAGAGAACACCAAGTCTTGGTTGAGCCTGCTCATGACAGATCTGCAATCTATGGTGCCTCCCCCCAACCGGCGCGTTCATCGAGAAGGCAGCGGACGAAAGTCGAGGAGTTCCCATGCCGACGTCCAACACGTTGGACTCGGTGACGACTTGGGGCTGGATGATGACCGGGGGGTGGGGGGTGTTGCGACCTTTGGCCGGGGTGGGGGTCGAAATATGGATACCAGTCGTCGGCGTTATGCGTCCCCAAAAAACACTTCCAATTCCGAACGCCTCGGCATGACCTCAAACGCCGCCCTCAGCTCCAAGAGCATGCCGCAAGTATGTTGATTGGTGCATCGCCAACCCTTCGAAGACGGCGAGAATTGTCACAACCAGATCAAACCCTGAGAAGATAAGGATTTACATTCCGATTGCCTTCTGACTCTCAAGCTCTTAACCCAATAGAGCAAAAGGGAACGAGAGCGAAAGCTTGAAAAGCTGCCGGTTGGTGAGTAGAGTGGATTCCGAATCCTACAACAATCGCTTTTTTCGCCAGAGGAAATCGGCATGGGAACCGTATACATCGTGGACAAAGATACTAAAAGCAGTAAGGCCATGGAAACGGTGTTCTGCAAGGACGAAGACAAAGAACTTCAGAGCATCCTAGAGAACAACTTCGATTTGCTCCCCGGAGATCAGATTGACCCGGAAGTGCCATGCAAATGGATGCTGATTCGGCGCGAAATGCCCGTTCCAGATCCATGCACAGGGAGTGACCGCTGGAACATCGATTTTTTCTTTGTCGACCAAAATGCGACGCCAACATTCGTGGAATGTAAGCGTTACCTTGATACGAGATCACGTCGAGAAGTTGTCGGGCAGGTTCTCGAATATGCTGCGAATGGCCGACATTACTGGTCTGCCGCGGACTTGCTGACACACGCTCAGGCGACAGCCAAAGCTCGCGGCACTACAGTCGAAACTGCGTTTCAAAAACTCCAATCTGTAATCTCGGATTCGGCGGAGGCGTTCTTTAAGGAAGTTGAAAAACACCTCAAGACCGGCGACGTGCGGATTGTATTTTTTCTGGAGCAAGCGCCTATCGAATTGAAGAGACTGGTGGAATTCCTGAACGCACAAATGGGATCCGTCGAAGTGTTGATTGTTGAGGCTCGACAGTACGAAGAGAATGGAATCAGAGTTGTCGTACCGACGCTATTTGGATTTACTGAGCAGATACGAGAAATAAAACGCGCAATTGCGTCGGAGCGAGATGGGAAAGCCGTTGCGATTGACTGGGAAGGCTTCAAGTTGAATGCCATTAAGAAGGGTTTGGACGTAACAAGTATCGCAGCGATTCGGAAGCTCTATGATGCATGCGAGGATCTAAAGGCGGAGATCGCATGGGGGCGAGGCACCGTCACTGGCTCTTTCAGCCCGAAATGGCCGACAATTTCTTCCAACGTCGCGCCGTTCTCCGTGTATGCGAATGGGAAATTGGAACTGCACTTTCCCTCGTTTCAGAACTCTGAGGCAGCCAAAGCATTTTCCGCATTATTCGCAAGCAAAATTAGCAAAGGAGGTCTGGAGTTACCAGCCAACTTTATGGCCACATGGTTCACTTACGAAGCCGAGAAATGGCTACCGGGGGTGGATAGTTTTATTGAAGCACTAAAGGGTGCGTTGCGTGAGTACAACTCAAAGGCAGCATCGGCATAAATCAGCAAAACTTCAAGCTCAGGCTCCGGTTTCATGAGAACACCATGTAGGTTCCCTAGGCCATCAAAATAAGCTAGGGCTCAGTCAAAAGAGGTCATGCTGGTCTTCTTCGCGGTCCGGTATTGCGCGGCTGAAAGAAAGGATCAGGCTGTGCCTGATCTCATGGAGATGACATCCTCCTCACCGTCACCATTCCCGCTCGAATGGACGCTTGCCAGCCGCGCTCTCAGAAGATGCACCGGCACCCCCGTCGTCGATGCCAGCTTGCGCCAGGATAGGCCCGCCAGCCGCAGTTCCGCAGCCCTCTCGACATCAAACTCCTTCGCAGGTCGGCCACAGTGTTTTCCGCGCCGCCGTGCCTCCTTCATGCCTGCGACCACTCTTTCCCTGATCAGCTCGCGCTCGAACTCCGCTATTGCGGCCAGCACCGAGAACACCAACTTTCCCATCGGCCCCGATGTGTCGATGGCCTGGGTTACGGATACGAAGTCGATCCCCAGGGTCTGGAACTGCTCCAGGGCGAACACCAGTTCGCGGGTCGATCTTGCGAAGCGGTCGAACTTCCAGACCGCCACCACATCAAATTTCCGCTTGTGTGCATCGCGCATCAGCTTCTCAAGCTGCGGGCGGACGTCCCGGCTTGACACGCCGTGGTCCACATACTCAGCCCTCAGTTCCCACCCTCGCTGACTGACCATCTCACGCAGGGCAGTCAGCTGCATCGACTCGTCCTGGCCGTCCGTGCTCACCCGTGCGTAGACTGCAATACGCTTAGCCTTTGCCACGCCCTACTCCTTCAAATGTGATCCCGGAACCATCGGCGCGCGCAGGATTGAAGACTTTTGGAGTTCCACCTGTCTCACCCCTTCTTCACTCTTATCCGACCCTCCACCCATTGGAGTAGCAGATCGGTAATGACCTCCGAAAGCACCAGATCGTCTTCTATGCACCTTATCTTCGCAGCCTTCAGGGTCTTCTCATCCACCGTAATGTGAATGTCCGCCTTCTTCTCGCTCATCGAAATCAGCCTTTCCCCGCCCGATGGCGGATCTCGCCATCTCGCAGATGTTTCTTCAAACCATGCTTTCACTCTACGCCTCCATATGTACGCCTGTTGCTGACTCCAGTCAATCTGATCAGAAGATCCCTTGCCCTAATTTCTCGGCTAGACATCATCTAAATGTGGTTCTGGCGCCGGATCAATCACCAGCGACTCCTTCCTGACTTCAGCGACCGACAGGAGCTTGCAATAGAGCTCATGATTCAGGTCTTGGTCCTTTGGGTCATCCGGGCTCAGAATCTCGACCGCATTGATCAACATCTGGATCTCTGCGCTCGATAAAGTCAGAGTAATCATCGCTTCTCTCTTTCCCCTTGAGTAACCCAAGGGCTTGAGGCTCAGGCATACTCCATGCCTCGTGCTCCAGGGTCAGTGTCCAGGCTTCGGCATGATAGAGTGATCGGCCTTCTCAGCCCAAAAAACATTTAGCCAATCCGTTGCCCGTGCCGCGTTTGCAGCTTCGAGAGTCTCGTATTCGTGCCAAGTAAATGCGCCCCTGGCTGCGTTTGCCGTACCGTTGCGCCCTGAAGCCAATCCCCACACTCGGATAATCTTTTCCTTGGCCATCGCTCGATTCCTCCCTAGAGCGTAAGTATCACGTTGTTGTTCTTGGCGATCTCCAGGCGCGTGTGTTTCTCGCCCTCCACTTCCTCGACGATTTCCTTGATGACCACGGGCTTGATCGGGACGATATCGATGCTGACAGACGCGATGTGCTGGCGCTTCGGTACGATCTCCCGGATGTGTTTCGCTGCCTTGGCGAAGGCTACCCGTATCGTTGTCGCCTCCACCCGAATAACGCGCTTCCGGTCAAACCTGCCGTTGTTGACTGTGAGGGTGCAATTGAAAGACTTCATTCGTGCGCTCCTTCCGGACAATACAAAGCGGGTCCGGGGCTGAGACGGCTGTGAGTCTTGCAATAGCACGAACCGTCATCGTTGACTGTAAACCGGCAGATATTCAGGATCTCATCGTCGGCACATTCAAAAGCCTGGGCGATTGCCTTGGTGCCGTGCTTGCGCAGCTCTTCGCTGATCTCGGTTTCGGGATCCTCAAGGATTTCAGAGAGCGCATCCCATAGGACAGCCAGGGCCAACTTTTGTTTTTTATTCAGGGTGTTAGACATTTGCCCTCCGCGTGGAGAATGAACGTGTAATCATGTAGCACCGCTACGCCCTTCGTGGGGGGATTGAAAACCAGATGCCACAGCCGGTATTGCTTGCCGGAGAGCATCATCTCGCGCTGGATTCCAGGCATGCGGCCAGGAAGGTCCAAGGCGCGGAGCACTCCCAGTGCTCCGCTTGCTTCCTTGAGTACCGGCAGTGCCGCGAGCAGCGGTGTCATGTCTTTGATATCCTGATCCAGCGGGACAAGGACCGCGAGGTTATAGCCCTCGGCGGTCTTTGCCCGCAGCTCCGCGACGGTAGTCATAGGGTTTCGATCTCCTTCAGGATTGCATCATCCTCGGCAACGGCCGCAGCCCTCTCTGCCTTCACAAGCGCAGCGATAGCCTTGGCCAGATGGATATCTGACGTTTCGATCTTGATATCCATGCCGCCGCTGTATTTGAATTTGATATCGGATGAGCACGCGCCGGACACATAGGCGGTCGAGACGGTGACTTCATCAGAATCGCGTTGTCCCTTGCGGAGCTTCCCATCGAGAACCTTGCAAACCGCTTCGGCGTTCTCAATCCTGCGGTCGTAGATCCCTTCGATCTCGGCTTTCTGCGCCAGGACCTCCGGAATCAGAGCGATGTAATCCGGCAGCAGACGGTTGACGATATCCGCCGCGATCTTTCGAGGCGCTTTGTCATGCGCCACAGAGATCGCATGCCACGGCGCGGTTGAGCCGTAGGGCCTGCGAGCCTTGGGGATCTCCTCGCCGTCGCGCAGCTTGGGGAACTCCGCGCAGATATGGATACGGTTCTTGTCCCTGTACTGGTTGTGGAAGTAAAGCCGATATCTTCCACGGCTGACAACGTTCGCGTCATTATCATTCCATTCAGGATATTCGGCGTTAACCTTGGGGGCCTCAACGCGCCAGTCAGGGCCAAGGCATGCCGCGACCTCCTCGGCAACTTGGCGGATGGTTTTCTTTTCAGTGGTGTCCATTGGTTTCTCTCCTTCCCCCTGGCTCAATCCAAGGGATAGCGCCACACGTGCGAGGTGTGTGACGCCGTCTCCAGGATCACGCGAATAGAACAGCATCGCGGTCGAGTTCTTCATCGTTCAGAGGGTCCATCCCCTCACGTACCATCCTCACCGACTCATTCCGCAATCTCCAGCAAGCCGGCGTCGGCAAAGCTAAAGAAATCGTCATGGCCAATCACAACATGGTCTAAAACGCGAATCCCCAAGATCTTTCCAGAGCGGAAGAGCCGCTGGGTACATTCGCGGTCTTCGTGACTGGGGGTTGGGTCGCCCGAGGGATGGTTGTGCAGGAACAGGACGGCAGCGGCGCTATCCTGCACGGCAGGGCGAAAGACCTCACGGGGATGAACGACGGAAGTGCTGAGTGAGCCGACCGAAATGAGGTTCTCGCGTATGAGGGCATTCTTGCTGTCGAGCAGGAGGACCACGAAATGCTCTCGGTCTACCGTATAGTAGCGGGGAGCGTAGCGAGTAAAGATGTCGCGGGAGTTACTGAACCGTTGTCCTCGCTTCATGGGCGTGGCCATTAACGCCGCAAGACCAATCGCATTAAAGAGAGTAGCCGCTTGGCGCGGACTGATGCGGGCGATATTGCGAAGTTGCTCCTGAGAAGCTCGCGGCAACTCATAGTCGTCGAGTGTTTCTGCGATCCTGATCGCGGCAGCGGCGGCGCGGGGCGTGCCTCCCAAGACGGCGGCGATTGCATTTGTATCCATTGTTTCCTCTCTTTCCTCAAAGTAGATGAGTGCTTTAGGCCGAAAACCCAAATCCGGGTTTCTACCCCTTCTATATGCAACCTCCATGCCACCATATGTACATATGGTGTATCTGTAGAGTAGTGCATGCGTTGGCCGCAATTCGCTTTCAAAAGCACCGTCAAAAAGCCTGCGTCATATTCCCCATTATGGGTGAAAGGACATATGGCGGTGCGTACATATACCCGATCGGGGGAGAAGATCGATGCAATTCTCTTCGGGGGTGTGCGGAAAGGGTAGTTTGAGAAGGGCTCGCAAAGCCGCATCAATAGCGGGTTCAGGTCAAGGTCTCAGGGCATGCGTAAAGGTGAACCTTGCGACACAGGGGAGGTACCTGGCCCCGAATGCGCCTGCGCCATTTGGGTTTTGAACTGTAATGATAAATGCCGGAATAGCCGAGGAAGTACATGGAACGGAGAGCAACCATGGAAAAGCAAAGCCCATTGCACCCAGAGGACGGAGTTTTTTGCCTTAACCCTAATCACAAAGGAACACGCGCTGAACCCGAAGATTGCGTTATCGGCCTGGAAGCTGAACAGACGAAAGTCAAAGACTTCTGGCGATGGGCATTCTCCGATTTCTGTGATGATGCACTAAAAGGCGATTATGCAGAATGGCTCGTCAGTATCCTGCTTGGGGTCAGAACTGAACGTCGTAGATATTGGGCCAATACCGACCTCGTATCGCAACCTGGCGTTCGTATCGAGGTGAAATCATCTTCGTACTGGCAATCATGGAAGCTCTGGGAGGAAACGGGCAAACCCAAATGCGTCAAGGTCGCCGGTGATAAAGAGAGGAGGCGAATACGGTTTGCTGGTTTGAAGGTAGGGGATGCAGTTGGCAACGTTGGATACAAGTCAGATCTCTACGTGTTCGCATTCCAGGCGCAGCGTGATCCCTCCTTGTGGAACGCATTCGATCTTTCCCAGTGGGAGTTCTACATGCTCACAAAGCAAGAACTAGAGGAAATCGGGGCAAAGTCGCTCTCACTTGATATGGTTAGCAGCCGATCCAAAAAGCCAATGGCCGCAACCGAGTTCAGCATCGAAGGGCGTAAAAAGCTCCGAGAGATAGAACTGAATAAACAGCAAATGCCACAGCCTGATACCACGTAAAAGAACGTGAGCTGGGGGGAGCCGTTCCATAGCGCCGCATACGAAAAGCACGTTCGCCACAGAACAAGCGGCGCTTATCTATGAGAATCCTACGGCACCAGCCGCCCGATTTGTTTGGCAACCGCACCATGGGCGCGGAGCCGATACCTGGCGTGTCTGGCCAATGGGGTGGAACCGAAATTCAAGGATTACAACGGCAGCGGGTCGCCGCTGGAGTACGTCATCAGCCTGAATCTCCACCGCAGGCATCTGGACGAGAGCCAGAGGGCGATGGTCGCGGCGAAGCTGGCCACTCTCAAAGAAGGCAGACCCTCAAAAACTACATCAATTGATGTAGTTATTCCGCAGGCAAAAGCTGCCGAAATGCTCAATGTCGGCGTGGCCAGCGTCCAGCGCGCCCGACAAGTCCTCGACCACGGCACTCCGGAACTGATCGCCGCTGTAGAACAGGCAAGGTCGCGGTATCGCAGGCGGTAAAGCAGATCCCCAAACCCGAACCTCCTGTCATCATCCCTGCAAAGACGCAGTTCAACCGCACCAACGAGAACATCGGCTGACCGGCGCAATCCTCCGGGAGTCCAAAGATCACGATCAAAATGCTGCTTCCTGTCTAACGTTGGAATGGGCGGCGACATGCTCAGGTGGATGATGACCGAGGGGTGGGGGGGATAAGCGACCCTTGCCACCCCACCCTGCTTGTGTATGGGACCCAACCCCTCGCGGCGGGTGCAGAAAATTTTCACTCCCAATTGCCACCCATCCGCCTGTCAGTTCTCAGAGGCACTCGTGGATTTTCCTGTTTGCCTCGGGGCAGGGCTGAACCCTCGCAGATCTGCCCTGATCTTCCCGAACGCTGTATTTGTGATGCATCGTAGTTTCCGGCTACGCCACAATACATCTGGAGACCCAATTCCCGGCAAAGGAACTGCCTGGGAGAGTGGTAGGTGCTCCAAGGGTGAGCTGGACTCATAAGGGGAGCTGAAACGAGGAAGAGATTGAATAGTTCCCCACCGATTTCCTGCTGAGATGTAAAATCGGCAAGCGTGGCGGAGCCGAATCACCATGGTCAGGCGGAAAACTTTTCATTCAAGAATTGGGAGTTTTATTTCGACTTTCGAGCTATTGGAAGTCCAAGAGCAACCCGAAAGGAACGATCGCATGTCCAAATCGGGATCACAGCAAAGAAAGCCTGCATCCAAAGCAAGAAGTAAGAAGCACTCCCCAGCCTTCCCATTAGCGGTCAGCTTCGTAGCTGTCCTTGCCGGGGTTGCTGTTCTGTTCATAGTTTTTCGTGGCCAACGAAATCCCGCTGCTGATACTGGGCAGGGACTAACTGCGCGGCAGGTCGATTACGAGGTCGTCAACATTTACCCTCACGATCCGACTGCATACCTTTAGGGTCTGGTATGGTATGAAGGCGACTTTTATGAGAGCACCGGACTGAATGGGTATTCGACTCTACGTCGTGTGGCGTTTCCTTCAGGAAGGATACTCAAGTCGATCAGCCTTGCACCCGAGCTGTTCGGCGAGGGACTTGCTCTGGCTAACAACCGCCTCATTCAGCTCACCTGGAAATCAAAACGTGGTTTCGTATACGACCGCGACAGATTTACGTTGCTGCGAGAATTCAAATACGAGACGGAAGGTTGGGGCCTCACATACGATTGTAAGCATCTGATCATGAGCGACGGCAGCAGCGATCTGACCTATCTCGACCCTGACAACTTTGCGACTGTGCGCAAGCTATCCGTGGTGATGAACGGCCGACCAATCGACAACCTCAATGAGTTGGAATTCATCGAAGGCGAAATCTGGTCCAATGTATGGCAAACGGACTTGATTCTACGAATAAACCCCAGCACAGGGCAGGTAACATCATTCCTGAATTTAAGAGGAATTTTGCCAGCCAGTATGCGAAGAGGTAACGATGCTGTGCTGAACGGCATCGCGTATGATGCGCAGCAAAAGCGCATCTTTGTCAGTGGCAAATTGTGGCCGCGCATTTTCGAGATTCGCGTGAATCGAAGGTGAGAACAAGCAGCCATAGCAGATGTGCCGCGTCGGGACCGGGCAGGAAAAAAGCGGCGCTTCGGTCCGGTGCCGTTGGATCCAGGGCGTCGGTCCCCGACGATCCTCGGCATCGCATCCCGCAGGCAAATCCTATGCGTCAGGGTGATCTGCTATTCAACACGCCGTCCGGGAACGTATAACGGCAATCTCGTATGTTGGCACAGAAGGTGAAAGGCAGGTGAGCTTCGGGTTGGATCGGTGGTAAGGCCCGAAAATCCACTTGTACGTGCACGCCACTTGAACGAAGCCGCTGTCGGGGCGGACGCCTCGCCCGTGCTATGATGGTGCCGTTATGAAAAATGGAGCCGTTCTTGATACCCAGAGATCGCTATTGGCGATCCTCTAAGTTTCTTATTAGCAGTATTTTGCTAAAACAGTACCGTTCAAATTCCATAGGACGCATCCGCCGCAAGCACCAGCGACTTCTTTCTAACGTCCTTATCGAAAACATCTCGGCAAGTTCTCGAACCTTTGATGCGCAGATTTGTGCACCGAGGTACTTCCGATCAAGGCTGACACTTTTGCGGCCAACTAACCTTGCCGGTTGGGGTGTCGCCACAGTCACTTTCATGGAGGCATGTTTTTCAGTCCTAATATGGATTGCAGCTGAGGTGGATTATCCAAAGTTCTCGGCTCCTCACGAATCTTATTCCGCCAGGGTATTCTTCACTCCCGGCTAAGTCAGGATTCTACTTGCACTTTCTGACCGGGCAAGCTATTCTCGCCGACAATTGCGAACAGAAATGGAGAGCAAACAATTCTTAGGATTCTACTTCCCCTGGCATGAGGCTGCAGTATGCGATATGAACGCGCTCTGAGTCGTCCGAGTATGCAGCGGCTTCAGAGGTCGTTATCGCCCTGTTTCTTCAAACCGGGGGAGCAAGGCCTCTCGGTAATCGGCTGTGACATTCGCCCCAATTGACACTGCCATATTCGTGGCAGTACCGCTTATCGCTTGGATAATCGGACGCCGTGGTAGGCAAGCAGGTAGCTGGCGCGGGTATTTCATGGCAGGTGGCAACCTCGGGGCAACTTCGGTTCTTTCCACATACTTCGGAGCAAATCTCACCTTTACAGCGATCTTTTTGATTCTTTCTGAGGAGGCATACCAGCGCGGCGCAGTGGTGTTCGCAGTTCCGATTTGTTGGATGCTGGGAACGTTTGCATTCACAGGCCTCTATCGGCGAATGGAGCCCTACTTTGCACACGGCATGACCCTACATCAGGCTTTGGGTAGCGCCTTTGAATCTGCAGCACTGCAGCGGTGGGCTTCTGTATGGACGATTATCGCTTTTCTCGGGACCGTCGCCCTGGAGTTTTATGGCGGCATACGCCTTCTCGAGTGGGCTGGTCTTCCTTTGCTTTGGAGTACTACAATCTCGTTCGCCCTCGCGTTTGTCGTTTCGGCAATGACTGTGACTGGTGGATTTCGGGGGGTTGCTTGGGCCGACCTCTGGTTGGATGTGGTGGCCCTTGCTGGATCACTGCTGCTTGGGGCTGAAATAGTACGCCATGCTCCGCCCAACGGAACATGGATCCCACCTCTTAAAACTGTTGCAACACTTGACAACATAATGTTCGTTTTGGCGGCTATTGTAATCTTCGTGCCCTTTCAGTTTTGTACCCTGGATAGCTGGCAGCGTCTTGGGGCTTGGAAGAATCGCGAGAAATCTCCGGCAGGATGGCTGATCGGTGGTGCTGCAATCCTCTCGGTTGTATACTGCGTCCCGATTGGATTGGGGATTGTGGTCCGGTCCAGTAATGTTACATTTGGTTCGACGTCCCACCCCTTGAAGGCGTTCCTTGATCAACTGCAGCTCCCTTCTGGTGCTGTGGGGCTCCTCTTTGCCGGGTTTGTAGCGGCGATGTTTTCCACGGCGGATGAGCTTCTCAATTGTTGCAGCCTCTCTCTGTTATTCGACACGTTTCAACTATCGCGCACTGCCCAGGTACGTTCCGAGAGTGATGAGCGAAAGTTGGTCCTGTCGGGTCAGTTCTATACGGCCGTGTTTGCGTTTGCTGCCGCCGGTCTCGCAGCGGTCGCGATAGCCTATGAGCGCGTTATTTCCGATTTGGCGCTCGCGATCTTCTCGGCGCAGGTCGTCTTTATATTTCCCCTTATTGCCATCCTCTTCTTTCCTCAACGAAGCCGTCGACTCGCGCGAGCCGCCATGGCTAGCATGTTTGCTGGCTTTGTTGTAGCGGTGATCTTGGTCGCCGCTGGATGGGTACTGAAGGAACAAACCTTGACCGATGGTGCACCGGTAGCCGCGTTTCTTATTGCAGGGATCAGGTTCATCCCGAGCCTGTGTCGTGCACGACAGCCGAAGGCGCAATCAACGCCTTAGTGTTTACGCATGGATCCGACAAACGCTTCTGTCATGCTGGTGATCGGCGCGTTCACTCTGTGGTGGGCAATTACCTCAGGTCTGGTGTCCTATCACGGACAACGCCAAGTAGAAACGGTGAAGACGAAGTGCGGAAGTGCTCTGAACGTGCTCGGGTATATTACCAGCACAATGCCGACCGGTGATTGGTTTATCGAGCACCTCGCGAAATATCAGCTGCAACTTTCTCCTGTCCCGGATGTGGTTGTGCAGATACGAGTTGCTCGGTCAACAATTCTCGGGCCACTTCTCGCATCGCTAGCGTTCCTGCTCGGCCCTTTTGTGATTGAGCTCCTGGTAAGTGTGGGCACCCTCCCCGATGAGGCCAGGTCGGTCAGCAGGATCCTTTCTCTGGTCTCGGTGCTAGCAAGTGCGTTTGCGGTGGTGCTAACATGTTCTCTGTTCGCGCGGCTTGACGGATGGGCGGCATTCAAGGAACAAGCCCAAGTGGACACAGTGAAGCAAATGTTCCGTGGTAGGTAGCATGACGACAGGCTTATTGGTAAGCAGCGCGAATCATCTTCTCGGGCGGAGCAGTTCACAAGAGGCGACCGTTAGGTCTGCTCACAAGAAGGCGTTTTCCTTGATTCAGGAACGTCGTCTCGCCGATCACGCCATGATGGTTGGGATTCCGACCCGTCGGAGAACGGAACTCTTTAGCCTTCTCTTGGCGTTGCACCGGTCGATCTACGCGTTGGACATCTACGGGGAAGAACATTGGTGGATTCAGCCACAACGACTCCACGAGTTGTGGGCAGAGATCAGTCACGTTGTGCGTCGGCTCGGCGTGTCCGAAGGCGATGAGCGAGTTATGCTGGCTGATTTACGGGCGTATCAAGATCTTGAGCTCAAGATGCGAGATGGAATCCTTCCCCTCAAGGAGCCCATCATCGATACGTACTTCTTGAAGACCGCAGATGTTCGCCTTGCCAGAAGCATCATTAAAACATGGGGTATAGCCCCCACGACAGAGGTAGGGTGGCAATTCTACGACCTCTTATGCGAGGTTTGTGATGACCTGACTGACCTTGCCGAGGACGCTACCTCCTACAACTTCAATCGCGTTGCCTTGGAGTGTTCCGCTCGCGGTCATCAAGACGCGTGCCGTGTCTACGAGGAGTTGGTAGACGAGGTTGTCCGGCTGGCGTCGGAGAGCTTTGATGGTCGTCATTGCGATCATGCTTCAGCTCTTGTCCTGACATGGATTCGCTCTAAGGCTGCTGACGCGAAACGCTTGGTGCGCGCCCTCGCCCCTAGTGTAGCGATTCCCCTGCTATGTAATGCTTCACCGCTTTGCGCTTGATTAGGAACTGCATGCATTCTTGGAAGTCCGTAGCGCGTGTCCTCACGGACCGTTCGTATCGCTGTGACCTGCTGGAACGCCGCGCTTTGGTGAGTGGTAGCTCAGTGGGCCGAAGCCTCTTGCCCCCTCTTTCTCAGAACCTGACGGACTCTTGGAGTGCTGCGAAGGCTGCTGGTGGGCTTCGGCTTGCCGCGATGTTGGATGCAAGGCGTCTGTATGACGTATTGCATCATTCGAACGAGCAGAGTTCCAGCATCCGATTGTTGCATCAAGCTTTCGGACGGATCGTCGGTAGCATCAGTCAGTTCGGCTGGGTCACGACGGAGGATCTTGATCGACTAGTGCATCGAGCGAACATAACGGCGCTGAGTGTCACTCTTGACTTATGCTGCGGATGCGGGGGACCAACGTTGTACGTCACGTGGGCAACCGGATCTCGGATGATTGGCGTAGATCAGAGTTGGTCGGGCGTAGGCTACGCTACTGAGAAAGCGTTGGCACTAAATGTCGACCACGGTGCCAGCTTCCTGTGTGCAGACGTCGTTACGCTCCCGTTCGCGCCGGGAGCCTTTACCGTCGTGATTAGTATTGATGCCCTCGTGCACGTGCAACAGCGGCGCCGCCTCTTAGACGAATGTATCCGAATTCTCAAACCCGGAGGATGCATTGCTTTTTACGACGAAATAGCTGGTGACGGAAGTGGGGGAGGGGGCGCTTCAGAAGCCCTCTTGCTTGATGCGTTGTCTGTGTTTTCGCCGCATTACCTCTTCCCGAAGGAGGCCACGATATGCGATCTGGAAGCCGCTGGTTTTACGGATATCGAGGTCGTCGACTGTACCGCGAGTTTTGAGCACGTCAATAGGGCTTGGCTTGCAGCATTCGCGGAGGTCTGGGATCTACTTGTCGACGAACATGGCCACGATCGATGTGAAGCGGAGCGGGGCTACTTGGAAGCGATCGGCGAGCTGGCGCGCAATCGAAGACTCGGTCGGGCATTCTTCTACGGACGGAAGCAGTGAGATTGAATGTGCAACCGTGGTTTCTCGGCGGCTCCTTCGGCGACCGTTTCGTAAGGTCTAATCTTACGGTCGTGGTTCGTAATTTGTTCGATGGCGCAGATCACCGCTGATAAGATCCCAGCAACTTGTTGGTTATGTGCCCGTCTACCCGATAAACTAAAGTTGTCTATTTCAAAAAGTCTCGCAAAAACCGGCGAAGCCAACGCGGCATATCACCCATTCGCTAATGGCACGTATTTCGTCCTATATCTGTAACGATTAAATTCACCTACCGACCAAACGTGCCATTTTTCGTCTTCGGAGCGAAGTGGATAAAGGGCACCATGATCAGAGGCAGGAATCCTGCCTGGATATCCAGGGGATGAAGAGAAGCCTCTTTCATAGGACCGCTCAAAAACATCCAATCATCGCTCGCCAGCTCCGCCAAATCGCCAATCATGTCGTTCCAGTACCGCACCGGATGATCGTCGTCTTCCAGAACCAGATGCCAGACCCCATTGGCAAAATCAAGCCAGCCATTCTGGCGCTTGAGCAATTCCTCCACTGGTAATGTTTCGCCAGTCGCCACAATATTTCGGGGAAGGTGCAAAAAACTCACGCGTGGAGGAGGGAGTCCAACGGTTGGAATTGAGTCGGGAGACTGATGAGCACGGACACTTCTCCGGGGGGTCGGGGGTAGGTGCGACCCTCTGCCAGGGGCGGGGTTCATTCCAGGATCCCAGTCCCGATATGTACGGCTGTAAAATCTTTCGGCCCTACTCTAAGGTTTGAATCTTATCTGATCAGCAAATCTCCTACGAGGCCCAGGATTTTAAGTCCGATTCCGCCCCTGACACTATGTGACACTATCGAACATCTTGATCTATCGGGGATTTGGTGCCTGCTCCCAAAGTTATTCCTGCGCTTGTTTCCGATTGACGCTCGATGGTTTGGACAAAGCTTGGACAAAGTGCCATGCCGCCCCATAGTGGAAGTGGAGGCTTGACTCATGGCCACTTCTCCGATTGGCCGACTACTCAGCCAAATGGCTCAGCGATCGAAAGACCGCCACAATCACTTTCAGGGAGGTGCGTTTTCAGGCCCCTTCCAAGAGCCTTAAATCGCATCAAATGAGAGATTTCCTGGCATCAGGCGAACACCGCCGGTCACTGGCTGGCGGCAGCCGGTCCACTGGACCGGTGGTTCGGCGAGCATCAGTCGTTGATAAACTCCTCCATCTCGCGATATAGGAAATAGTTGTAGTCCTTACCGTACCTTGCGCGCCCCTTCCATTCGCGGCCCAGGTGGAGAAGGTAGGAGTAGTCCGATTCCTGCTCTACCTTTTTTCGTTTCTGCCTGTAGTCTGCCAGACCGGTAACTAAGCCGAGTCCGATGCCAAGAGTTGATACCACCAGCAGTGTGCTTGGGTCCAATTCCTTCCCGGCGATTTGAGCGGCAACCTTAGTCACAACAGGAAAGGACAGATGGACACCAGGATATTAGAACTTGCACTGGAGGGTCTCCAGGCGCGAAAGACTGCCCTGGAATCTGAAATTCAATCACTCAAGGCAGAACTGGAAGACAGGACCATCCCCAAAACCGTTGCCCGCGCTGCCGGGAAACGAAGACCGAGATCTGCCGCCCAGCGTAAAGCACATTCCAAACGCATGAAAGTGATCTGGGCCGCTAGGAAGGCCAAAGCTGCAAAACCCAGGACTATCCATCGAGCGAGGATTGGAAGCAGGAAAGATTAAGGAGCCTTTTTCTGCACAAGAATTTTCCTTTCTCCGGCTGTACTTCCCATCCTGACTTTTTGAGCCAACAATTCAAACAGCAATGCGCTTAGAATGAGTGAGTATCCGATCGGACAATTCGCGGGCAATTATTGACGAACCTATCCGCTACGAGGCAGTCAACCCCGATCAATTCGGATAAATCTCAATCGATCGTATTGTTCGGCACAATAGATGCGGGGCTTGCGCCCTCTGGACTCCGCGGTAGCTTTCGAAACCGCTCTCAGTGCCTTAGCCTGAGTGTTGCAGTCCTTGCTGAGATGAACGAGGATAACATCGCGAAGCAATGGCTCACTCTGATTGTCGAGAATATACCTGACTGCCTCGGCAGCTTTATCGTTGGATAGATGTCCGTCCCGGCTTAAAATCCAACTGATATGCCGAGGATTACGGTCAGAGTCCCTCTCCATTCTAACATCGTGGTTTGATTCCAGAACAAGGCAGTGACATCCTACCAGCGCCTCCATGTTCGCTTCAGACAGAGTTCCCGCATCCGTCAAATATCCCAAGCAGTAGTTGCGAGACCCGACCCTTGATTTGATAGCAAACCCGAAGCACTTGCCTATTTTTGCGTTCCAAGGCCCTTGGTGACTCAGGCGAAAGGGAGTAATCCGCAGATCACCGATCTTGAAACCTCTCTCCCCGAAGTGATGAATCAGGCGTGTGGGGAGCTTCTCCATCGCCTCCAATCGTCGTTCGGCAGCAGCACAGGTACTTCTGTGGATGTACAGCGGTATGCCGTAATCGTTGGCCAGATCGATCCCATCATCGTCCAAATGGTCTCTGTGACAATGGGTTACAAGAATTGCATCCAGCGTCTCCGGATGAATTCTCAGTCGATTTTCCCAAATGTCCTCTGACGCTATGCCACCGCAATCAATCAGGATCCGAGTGTGTGCAGTCTCAATGAGCGATGCGTTGCCCTTGCTGCCACTGCGCAATGGAGCTATGAGGAACATATACGATCTTCTCCCTGGTGAAGTTGGCCTATTTTGCTTAACGTTTCAATATGAACGATCCGGGAACCTGTGCCATTTTGGCTGCAGCGATCGGATCGAGAACCTCTTTCGCGCGTCCTGTAATCGTTTTGCCGGCAGCTGCTGCCTTTCCAAAAACCGACACGTTCACCGGTTGGGCCAGACTCCATAGCGAGGCAACCTCATCGAGGATCGTGGGCATCGAAGCTACAGGGCCATACAAGACGATTTCGGAACTGCTTTCCAGACTATACCGATACCAGTTAGCGCTGCCGCAGTAGGCGACCATCTCGTCCACCACGATCACCTTGGCGTGCAGCGATTCAAGAATCGCGAATTCGACACCGCCGTGGCTATTGAAGCAATGAGCCGCCGCGCACGCCTGATTAATGAAGTCAGGGCTCATTCCAGGCAGTGGCCTAGTAAGTACCCGGATTTTGATCTTCTTGGGGCATGCCTTGGTCACGATGTCCGCGAAGTAGTGATCGATCCAGGGGCCGATGATCTGCAGATTATTCCGAGCGACGCTTACGTCTGCGCGCAGCACCCCCAGAACGCTTCCCCGACCAAGCGCCCGCCAATTTTTCAATCGCATCGATAATCTCCTCCGGATCCACTTCTGCTGCCGCCTGACACTCTTCTGCCAGGAAGCCGGTCAATCGCGGTTTATCCAATGCCAGTTTCCGAAACACTCGGCAGGCTTCGTTCAACCCCTTCACAATGCGGCGGTCCGAAAGCAGTGTTTCGCTGAGCCCATTTCCCCCGGGTGATCCGTCAATGACCTGGATGTGACCTGAATCTGCTGCAAAGTCGACCTCGAGATCTCCGCGTGCACATTCCACTGCATCGCAAAAAAACGACTCCAGAATTGGCCCGAGAGCGGATGCAAGAGACTTCCGCATTTGAGGATCGGGCAGTACCCTCGCGATGTTCCAGCGCCACCCCATTGTCCGATAACTAAAATCATGTAAGAAGGGGAAATGGTCGCCGGATTTGACTGCGGTATCAAACCTACGGGCGATTTCGGTAAGAGTGACTATTTTGGCCAGTTTCCTGCCTGTAAGGTCTAACTCGACGTAACCATCAAATTTGCGAATGAAGGTCCAGATGCCGTATTCAAGGCCGCCAGTCTTAGGAGTAGCTGATGCACCATGTAACGGGCATACTTTGTACAGGGTGAACGAGTCCCTCCACCTGCCGCGTGTCGCTACATGTCGTTTTTCCTCTTCCACAACTATATAATTCAGAGTCTTCATTAACTTACCCAGGGTCACGGGACTCCTGGGGTCCCCCCATTCGGCTACGCGCCAGTCTCCCTGGTAACCCACTACACGATAACGCTCACCGCCATGGGCCAGATAGACTGCCTCTGGATGCGCATCTCGAAACACCGCAATGTCATCGATCGCGGCAACAGCTTTCCACGAGCCAGCCAGGCACAGGGACCTCTTCCCTTGCGAAGCGCTGGCTCTAAAGCCTTTGTAAAACCACATTCCGTCATCGAGGTTCACAAGATCCCCAAGTTCCTGTTCGATTCGATGGTTTAACTCGGACTCGGTACACCTGAAACCAAAAAATCTTTTCAGGGCGGCGTCAAAATCGCTCCACTGATACTCGTCACGGTTCAATCGGTACCGCCATTCCTCAAACGCCGCCCGCATCATCCTGAGTTTGATAGAATCGAGGTGTAGGGGAAGCGATAGTTGGTGGATTCCTGCTGTGGAAAGAGCTGCGCGGGGATCGTCGACCAATCTCCGGTCGAGCAAGGAATTTCCCAGGCAAAGCACAGCAAGTCCGGGGCGGGCGCTGCTGCGCCCAATACGACCGAGCCGCTGCAGCAAATCCGAGCGACGTGGCGGCAGTTCGTCCAGAACTGCAACATCCAGTTCTGGAATATCGACCCCGACTTCCAACGCACTCGTGGCAATCACGGTCGTACCGACAATGTTTCCGTTCTGGAAGTGCCGCTCAACGGCGCGCCGATCCTCGCCGGTCATGTCTGCGTCATAGCATATGGCGGGGCGAGCCCGCGATGTTCTCTGGATGTCCCTTCGGATTCTGCGGCCGGCAAACTTAGCCTGTACAAAGCAGAGTGCGTTTGCGTCTGTGCCGATTACCTGAGTGTCTCCGACTATGTCCCGGATCGTTGCCGCCTCCGCTTCGTCCGTTAACAGAAGCACGTAGCGTCGAAGATCTGATGTGCTTTTCTCTAATGCTGCGGGCACGTCCACGGAATTAATGAGACCGGGGATGCACTGGCGGCCGTCATCGACAAGGAGGAAACTGCGTGGTGAAAACCCTGTGAGGGCTGCTGCGAATGCCCGGGCATCCGCCAAGGTAGCCGACGAGAGGAAGACTGCGGGCTGGTCTTTCCCCAATATTTCGGCGGAGAGCTTCAGCCGGTTCATGAAGCCACGGACATTAGCTCCAGCAAGACCATGCCATACGTGCGCTTCGTCGAGAACCAGGGCTCGCAAGCCCTGCAAGAAGGACTCATTCTTGTATCCCAGAAGGCTCCAGTGTGCCTTATCGACTGTTGTGATTCGGACCCTGGCCTCGCGGCAGGAGAGACACGCCTCATGGGCTGCCATCTCGGCGTTGCCTGCCGTTCCGTACCAGACTGTCCAGGGAATTTTCAAGCCGGCCGCGTTGATCACTCCGGCATATGCAGGTGGATCCTTCTGTCCCCCGTGGAAGCATAGGGATTTTGGAT
>Ga0315284_10003570_pt1 | contig 22139 bp, 8 predicted proteins | sample YL17G09_16_MG_FD_203696 | JGI IMG/M metagenome (GOLD analysis project Ga0315284, IMG submission 203696) | Sediment microbial communities from Yellowstone Lake, YNP, Wyoming, USA - YL17G09_16 | ecosystem: Environmental > Aquatic > Freshwater > Lake > Sediment | place: USA: Wyoming | collected... | reverse complement strand
ACTTTTTGAATGCCGGATACTTAATTGGTATCGATACTATCGGCAGCACTCTCAGAAACGCCAACCAACAGATTCGCTCTGAGCCTCCCAACCCTCAACTGATTGTTAGCCCATGGAATAACACCACCATCGAGCCTGATGCCTTCCGTCAGCCCCTTGAAGTTGGTTGCGGCCCTCAGTAAATATATAAAAAGTTTATTATACAGTTTCATCTTTTGCATCTTTTGTACCTTTAGTTAAATAATAATACCAATACTATTATTATTTATTATTTATATAATATATATTATTATTACCATACTATGGAAATAACTATAATGGGATATATTTTATCTGCTCTTATTATTATCATATGTATTAAAGTATATTTTGGTTCAGATATGTCAAATTTGAAATGTATTACTTCGAGTGTAGATGGGAATAAATACTGCGTTCGCGAAAGACTTAAGCTTGAAATGGCTGCTGATTTATTAGCAACAGTTACACAAAAAATGAAAAAACTTGTCGGGTTTATGCAGAAAACGTACCCAACGTATGAAAATGTACAACGCCTTGTAAAAAATTTCAACCCTCAAACTATCATAGAAAATGAACTTGATAGTGAACATACCGCATATAGCGAGAATAAAGGCGAAAAAATAGCTTTCTGTTTAAATACTACAAAAACAGGAGACACGCTAATTGATGAAAATACGCTCACATTTGTAGCTATACATGAACTTTCACATACAATGTCAGAAAGCATCGGACACAAAGAAGAATTTTGGAGCAACTTTAAATTTCTTCTTGAAAATGCGGTTCGATGTCACGTGTATACCGCCGTTGACTACGCAAAACATCCAATTTCTTACTGCGGTATGACAATTAATGAAAGCCCGTTGTATAAAAAATAATTACTATACCAATTATCGAATTAATATATTATATATAGATTTTATAGACGTTATATATATAATATTATGAAACTTAACAAAAATAATTTAAAATTATTTAAAAGTAAACATTTTATATTTTTATTAATATTTACATTAGGCATTGGTGTGTTACTATATCAAGTATATGTTAACACTATTCAATCTTCAATAATAGAAGGTTTAGCTAATTCCGAAACAAAACTTTCAAATATAATGACCATGTTTTCCAGTTTTTTTCAAAACAAATGTTTAAGAGGATGTGTTAGACTCGATAATGTAAATAAAACAAAATGCGAGCAAAAAAGAGACGAAAGTAATAACAAAATATATGAATGTCCTTGGGTATGCGATAATAAAAAATTTGACGAAAATTTGAAAAATAAACCAGAACTTGCTCAACAGTTATCCGCATCTCCAAAATGTTCAGCTGACACAGAAAAAAAAGATTGCGGAAGTTGTGTACCTAATAGAGTATTTTCTGTTTAACACTTTGTAACACACCACATAAATAATTCAACATTGTCATTTGTTATATACTCGCACTTATCATCTTTTATCATGTAATAGTAATACCTACATATATCCCCTCCGCATTCTACATATTTTTTTTGTATATGTTCACTATTGTCACAGTCAATTAAAGTGAATACAATATAGTACACTGATACATATAGACCTGTATTTTCATCAATGTTTTCACACCTTGAAAATGAACTAATATAATAAAGATTCATGTTTTCTATCCTCGGAAAAAATGTATCACACTCGTAATATTTATCAATATATGTAATACAAAATTCATTTATTAAAATATTATTACCTTTCTCCATATTATCATTCACAAAAATATTATATATCTGTGTTCCACCAATTATCCATATTTCATCATATAATGAATTATATTTTTTGACAATCGAATTTCGATTAATCTCACGCTTCTCATTCTCCTCATGTTCTTCTAACCATTCGTATCTCGTATTCTCAACCACTGGGATAGGTCCTGGCGAGATGCAAAAACTCATGATGCGAGAGATTGATGAAAAATGAACAATTAAATCAAAATCAGAATTACATACTATGCTTTCAGGAATAGATGTCGATAAAATAATATTATCCCTATTTTTAAGTGGGTCGGGGTATTTCGGCAAAGATAACCACGTATTTTTACCCATTATAATAGCATTCTTTTTTAAATCATTCTCAATACTTGCGCTCGTATTTGTAGTTGAATTTTTAATGTTTCTCATATACTTTCCGTACTCCCCTGTTGTTTTATTACGAAAATAAAGCAAGTCCCTTTTAATCTTCCACGGTATTTCATTACGGTAACCAATCCCACCATTTTTACACATTGCTACAATTAACTTTAGTTTCATTTATATATAATATAATTAATGTATTCTCTAATATATAAACATATTCTCTATTATATATATATTATACACATGGATGATAGAATTAAAAAAGATATATATAAATTAAGTTATATAAATAATACAAATATAGATGGTGACCAAATACCTACAAAGATTATCGTTTTTTATGGAAGGACAAATCCAGTAACAAAACAAAACTGGGATATATCAGTAGACGAACTAAAAGAAAAATTTGCGTCATATATAGAAAAAATAATCAAGTCAAAAGATAGCAGCGAAAGTGAACAAAAAGAAGGCGACGAAGAATATGTATATTTTAATGATATATTTAGTAACACAGAGTTAGAAAATATTAGTGCATATAAAATAAATGTCGAATTCTCATTTGACAGACTCTATGGAGACGATACCATCGAGACAGTAAAGAAAAAAATCATTTCAAACATGAAAATAGTAAATTCACCATCATTTGATGAGTTATATATTTTTTCTAAACGAGGAATCGAGTATACACCTACGCAGTTATATAATAAGTTATCAAATAATGATACATCTACAATAACAAGAACGTCTCTTATTAATTTTTTAACAAATTCTCATAGATGGAACCTCAAACAAGAATGTGAACTCATTTTAAAAACAAGCAAAGATGAACTAAAAGATGTATATACATATGAAGACATTATGGAGCTTTTCTTTAGATATAAAAAAGAAAAAGATACAGCTGATAGCGAAGGTTCCGGCGAAGAGGAAGAGGAAGAAGAGGAAGAAGAGATTATAGAAGAATCTATTATTCCTTTAATAGAAGATATTCCTATTGGACAAAAACTAACTTACAATCAATCAGAATATACATTTACTATTAATCCCTTTAATGTGGTCGAAATAGATAAATTTTTAAAAGACAAAGCAAAAAATATCATTTCAACAACAAATAAAACAATATTGTTAGACTATCAGCCAATTATTTGTAATACTATATTTGTATGTCTTGCTACCGATGTATTAGAATATATTGAATCGTTTAATAGCCAAGCAGACCAAGAAAATCTAGACCTTCTAACATCAGATACCATGATACAAATATATTACCCATACTTGGCCGAAAAAGAGTACACAACGATTAGTGCTTTAGAAAGTAACCGACGCGAATTGGAACAGTCTACATCCGAATTAATAAATGATAAGTCGTATAAAGACCTTATAGAAAACGTAGACTTATTCTATGATGTATTTTATCAAAAAGAAAAAGATAAAGACTTAAAATACGTTAAGAAGGGTATTTCTTATATTGAACTAGAAATTAAACCAGACTCTATTATTAATATCCCGATTGATATACTATTCAAAATATTACACACAACCGATGAAAAACCCCTAATAAAGTTAACGAGGAATAAACGTGACGAAAAAATGTACAGGTTATATGCAAACAAAGTAGCTAGAAGTGGTAAAAGAGTTCCATATCTGAAGAAATCCGAGATTAAAAAAATAATGAAAGAAACACAACAAGAAAAACGCGTAATGGTATTAATACACTTCGTACATGAAGAGTATCATAAGGGACAGTATATAGGAGACTATAAAATTCCGATAAAATGCGAATTTGATAACCATGGTAGTATATTTATTTCATTTAAATTAGAGCAACCATTAAATGATGACAATATAACAAAAATTATTGAGAAAAGTGTGAACCCTGTTATCCAAGAAGTAGCAACATTTATTGAACAGTACGGTTACTCCATGAACACATTTCACAGTCTTTATTCAAAAAATGTTATTATTAGAGAAATAAAATACAAAACACTCCTCAAGCTTCCTCACGACTTTAAGTTTAATATTCCTGAAAATATGGGCTGTATATCTAGCATATTTAATGTTATCGAATACAAAGAAGGGCAGCGTATTATAATGAGATATAAACGTGTATCAAATTATAATGAAATGGAAAGTATCGACGCGTTTATAATGCAGCAGTTTCTAAAGTCGAGTTATCAAGCTGATGTAGTTACCGGTTTAATGGAAAATTATCAAAGTTTAACATATACTGAAGCTGTAAGACGTGTTTCAAATCTATTAGACCAGTTACAACTTTCAGAATTAAATAAACAAACTAAAATAAAAGTCAACATTCATCCTGGATTTTTCACATCTATTATTCAATATCAAATTGTAACAAATGGTAACTTTGAAATAAATGTAGAAAATATTGATAATATTTACTATTTGGACCATATTGAAAAAATGGTTGATTCATTTTTGAGGCTACTTCTTTATAAGAAATCCGAACCAAATACTAATGTATCTGGAGAAGAAATTACAAAATTGTGTAAAAAGTCATTTAATTCAAAAGAACAGCCAGAAATTAAAGAAGTAAAAGAGTTTGTTGTTCATGGAGATAAATCAGTTCTTACCGATAATACAATGATGGCTGAAACAAATCCTGTAGATGACTCATTCGTTCTTGAAAATTTTTCTAGACCCGAAGACTTACAAAGGATTGATGATGCTGATTTGGAAGATCTATTTTTTGGAAGTGAAGGAGAAGAAGAAGAAGGTAGTGAAGAAGAAGGTAGCGAAGAAGAAGGAAAAGGAGAAGAAGGAAAAGGAGAAGAATCAGGTAGCGAAAGCGTTAGCTCAAAGAGTATAGAACAAAAAGTAGAAGAAGAGCAAAAAGTTACACCAGCAGTAAGCCCAGGAGAAGAAAGGGAAGAAGAGGGAGATGTCATTGAAAATATGGAATTTGGTAGTGATGAAGAAGAGAGTAAGGGAGATGAAAGTGAAAAAAGTGACAATGAAGGAGAAGGGGAACAAGAAGAAGAGGGAGAAGGAGAAGAGGGAGAAGTAGAACAAGAAGAAGAGGGAGATGTGATTGAAAATATGGAATTTGGTAGCGATGACGAGGATGAGGATGAAGATAGTGATGGTGATAGTATTGACAGTGGTGGTGGTAGTTCAAGTGAAGAAGGAACACCTATAGCTCCAGCAGAAATACCATCATTCAGTTCGGATACAGAAAAAGAAGAGACTCCAAAACCAGCGCCAAAACCAAAATCAGCGCCAAAAAAGAGTATTAATGTTACAGGATTAAGTTTGGCTAGTAAAACTAAAGCTTCATCTGCACCTGAAGAATCAGGAGAAGGTGTTACATTATTTCAAAGAGGTACAATAGAACGTGACATTACTGGTGCAAAATTGTCAAACCCAAATCCTGTTTTCCAAAGATTATATTCACTTGACCCCGTTTTGTTTCCAAAAAATACAGCAGGAAACATCAAAGAGTATTCGCGGTCATGTCCTTGGAATGTAAGAAGACAACCAATTATTTTAACGGATGAAGAGAAAAGACATATCGATGAAAATCACGCGGGTTCATATGATAGGGCTATGAAATATGGTTCCTCTCAAAGTAAAAAATATTGGTATATATGCCCTCGGTATTGGGACTTGAAAAAGAATGTAAGTTTAACACATGAAGAAGTAGAAAAAATAAAAGCAAAAGAAGGCGATGTCGTTATCCCACCCGGTGCAGAAACTATTCCCGCAGGTAAATATATTTTTGAATTTACAGAAGATAAATACCATATTGACAAAAAAACAGGACAGTATAAATCACAGTCTCCAGGTTTTGTAGATAGCAAAGAAAATGCCGGAAGTAAATACTGCATACCATGCTGTTTTAATAGCGAAAATTTTGCTAAAGATAAACAAAATACGGCTCGTCAAGCATGTGGATGTCCAAGTATAACTGTTCATAATCAAACAAATCCCAATACTAAAAGTTTTGATTGTAAAGGAAAAGACGAAGCTTTCAAAGCAGCGCCTATAAGACGTGTCCGTGGAAAAGGTAAAAGTACAGGAGAAGAAGCTGAGGGCGAAGAGGAAGAACCACAATTAACATCAGAAGCAATTAGAAAGTCACTCGCCAGATTAACAGAAGAAGGAAAAGATGTAGATGTATTGGGTGAAGGTGGCCCAGCAGTTGGAGAAGAAGAAGATGCACTAACGTCCGCACCACATGAAACACCATTATCAGAGTTAAGTTTAGGTGAATCAGCCGCTGCTATCGTCTCCAGAAGAACAGTCGCGCCCAAAAAAGACTTTGTTATTTTAGGACCGGAACGTAACGCCGAACTACCTGAAGGAGTTTATGGGTACTTATTACCACAACTACAAGCATTCTTTTCGCAAAGTATGAAAACATGTACTCTTAATGAAAAAAGCACTGTTTTAAAACCAGGTGTTTCATGTTTATTACAAAAAGGTGTTCAAACCAGTGTTCATGTCGGTGAAAATAATAAAAATCAAAGTTTTATAGGTTCAGTGGCTGATATATATTCAAAATATATTGAAGAACTTACAGGAAAATATAATAAAGTTTCTATTTCCGAAATGAAAAAAATTATTATAGACTCAATTGACATCGACACTTTTATGACATACCAGAATGGTACACTTGTCAATACATTCAACTATAAACAAAAGGCAAATAATTCGCGTTATGAAGAGGATGCGGAGGATGATGAACGCAATAGAGAAACAAATGTCGGCGCAGAATCCCAAGAACGTTCCGAAGAAACACCAAGTGAAACACCAAGAACAATAACAAGTACTAGTAGTACAGACCAAGGTGGTGGCGGTAGTTCAAGTGAAGAAGAAGGCGAAGGTAGTGAAACTGGTCAAGAACAAGACTTGTTAGACTATGTTTCAGAGGCTGATGCTAAAAAATCAGAAAATACAAGCAAAGAGCTTCCTATAGAAAGCATGGATATTGAATCTAGCGAAGAAGAAGAAGAAGTCAAACCACAAACAACTCCATCTGGTTCAGAATCTGACACGACAACAGAAGAAAGATTTGAAATAAAAAAAAAAGAATCATCTGCACAAGAACAAGAGTCCCAACAACCACAAGATATATGTATCGTAGACGATGATGTTTTTAGATTAATGTTACAAAAACCGGACTTCGAATATAAAGATTCGACTATTTTTAAATCAATAATAAAAATGTCAAATACAGATGCTCAGTTCATTTTCTTTAAAAAGGTAGTATGTTCATTCGAAAATTTTAAAAAATATATAAATAGTAAAACTATATATATTGATTATCAGTATTTATGGGATATTATAAGCACGCCAAATCCCAAACTATTCAAGGATGGTTTAAATCTTATTATACTACAAATATCAAATAGAGATATAACAAATAATATCGAAGTATTGTGTCCTACAAATCATTACTCTAATGGATTCTTTGACAGTAATAGAGAAACCGTTATATTAATAAAAAGAACTGTTAAAGATACGAATATTTTTGAACCTATATACGAAATACGCGAGTTAAAACCACGTAAAATTACATGTCTATTTAATATTAAAAGTACAGCAGTTCGCAAATATGTAAACGACAGTGGCATTCAAGTTAAAGAAGCTGCTTTACCTCCTGTACTTAAAAAAATAATAACGAATATTAAACATGCATATGACGGACAATGTAAACCATATAATAGTATTCCACGCGAAGGAACAGCTAATGCATCAAAGAAGTTTCCAAGATTATACGAGTTTTCAAGAAATATACACTTATATGAACTAAAAGAAAAAGTAGCCAGAGGGGGATTCACTATATTAAATCAGATTTTAAACTATGACGGAAGAGTTATCGGCATATTTATACAAAAAGAAGATGAAGAACGCGACAACACATTTTCAGGTATCGTAATGTGCGAACCTTCGCCAATAGATAAAACAATCCCCCAAATAAATTATATCGATGACGAGTCTTTATGGCGACCATATGAGGTGACTGTTACATTTCTTCACTATGTTCATGGTAAAATTAAAATACCTTGTTTGCCCAGGTTTAAAGTAATAGATGATGGGAAGATTGCGGGTATTATTACTGAAACAGACCAATTTATTTCTGTGTCGATTGATGAATCGGAGAGCAAAAGGACAGATGGTATATTTAATATACCGGTTATAAATACTAGTGACTATAATATTGCAGATACGGAAATTAACACGAGACTTAAAGATGACCCTGATAGAGAAAAATATGTAAAATACATATATCTAGAGAATAATTTCTATAATGTGTTTAGAACTATAGTGCGAATTTTGTTACATAAATTCGAAAATGTAGAGACGAAAGAATCGATATTGTCAATCATTAAACGCAATGATATGTTATATTTAATTAAACTAAGCAATTTACAAACACTTATAAGGCGACTCGTATCAAACTATATAAGTTTTAGTGCTAGTCACTATACTGAAGAACTACTAAAAAGTATGAGTGAAATAACTACATCTTGTGTAACTAATAAAAATCCAAATACATGCAGCGACACAAAATATTGTATAAAAGAAACAGATAAAGAGGGACGTTGTAAGCTGGTTATACCTAAAGTTAATCTTCTAAATCCATCCCAAAATAATGAGGTAATGTATATTGCTAGAATGGCGGATGAGATTCTACGATATAACAGAATACGTGCATTTATGTTCGACCGTAACATATTTCCTCTAATAAATGTAAAATACAATTTACGAGAAGATGAAATTATATTATCGCAGACTATGCTTAGCGAAGATTACCTAGATAATTTAGAACCTGTACCTGAAAACGAATATGCTAACTTTAACACATATGACACAGCTGAACCTTTATTAACAGAACTATATGAAAGCATATATGATACACCTTCGTCTCAGCATGTAAAATGTACAACTGAAAAAATATTCTTAACACAAGAATATCGCAAATACTTTACTTCAAAACAAACAAGACAACTAGAAATGTTAAAGTTCAACTCAAACTCTCCGAGATGTTCTTTTGAAATTATATTATTTATTTTGAAACTTGAAGCTAAAAGAAGAAATTATAAAAGACTAGAAACTATTACCATAAATCATCTTAAAGTTGTTATTGCGCAGTTTTATATAGATACAATTGATAAACAGTATACTGAAGGTATAAAAGACCGGTTTGCAAAGCTTTTAAAATACTATGGTATGGAATCAATCTCCGATGAATATAGAATAAAATTCATAGCAAATGAAGATGATAATTTTATCGAAACATTGCCCTTCTTTGAATCATATCATTTAACACGCCTAGATATTTGGATTTTAGCAACTTATTACAAAATACCTATTATTATTTTATACTACCCCAATAAAGCTCTTCTTGAAACAAAAGACGAATATTCTATTCTTACAACATATTTTGAAGAAGGTTCATCAGAAAAAGTAACAGAAGAAGGCGAAAAGGAAGGCAAAGAAAAAGAAGATAGTGACGAAGACTTACCATTTATGGGAGAATCGGCACGCCCTATTACTCGCGAAAAATTAGCAAATGTACAGGGATATTATTTTATTATTGCACCCGCTATTAAATCCAACGTTGTTCCATCATATAGTATTATTTTTAGAAAAGGACCAGAAAGTGAAACGAGTGAGTTAACCGGCCTAAACAGCATAACTAGTGATAATGAATATTATATGTCCTTAAATATTCTTACTCATGGATTCCAGTCTACAGTTATTCAACAACAGTCGACACAGTACATTAATCCTGATGAACCACCTCATAGCGAAGATGATGAAAGTTCGCAAATGAAAGAATCAATAAGATATAAAAATAGTATTATGCAATTTATTCAAGATTTTAAACCACCTTCCAAAAAAGGAAAGGGTGATGACTCGTCATCGGTCGGAACAGGTGTATCTTTGGATACTCAAGAAGAGGATTTAGGCGAGTTACTTGGTAAAAAAACAAGAGTACATAAAAAACCAAGAAAGACGATTAACGTACCATCTCTAATGTTTAAATCTTTGGCGGCTCCTCCTATAGAAGCTTCAGAACTAGGACCCGGTGAACAAAAACGAAAGCCAAGAGTAAAAGGAAAAGGAATAAATATAAACACCTCTTCATTATTTCTCCCACCAAAAGAAGAACAATCTGTTTCTGTGGAACCTGTTAAAAAAACAAAAACAAAAGCAAAAGCAAAACAAATAAGTATTGATAAGTCAAAACTTCCATTACTTGGAGCAAAAGTTTTACCGCCTCAGCAAGAAGATATCGACGAAAGTACTGGTTTGTCTGATATACAAGAAGAACAGGGAGAAGATAAATCACCACAATAAAATTATAAAAATTATATAAATGTGTAGTAAAATATTGTATTTATAAAAAATAATATTTTACATTCTTCGTTACATTACTACATTACTATATTACTATATTACTAACATAACATAGCAGTTATAATTAAAACCCAATATTATAGTTCATCTTTACGTTTCCAAGATTTTCTTTCTTGATACTAGATACAGTAACATTCATCGATAGGTTTCCAATAGAGCATACATCGTCTGGATTCTCCAGTTCAAATGCTTTATCAATTTCATCATTTGCATTTGTAACATTATATTTTGATTCTCCACCAAACTTAATCATCTTATTCATATCAAGCAGTACTTGAAAACTACTTGTTCCAAAATAACCTTCTTGTCCGCACATTACATTAGCAGATACACCACGCATTTCATCTAGTTCGGCGTGTCTAGCTGCTTTCAAGAACATCTCCGGCGTCTCTTCAAACGATGCTTTAGCAATAGGACCAATATCATCATTATTAATTCCATGTCGAAATATAGAAACCATCTTTGCGCTTGCTGTCATTCTATCCGCCAACATAATCAAATGATGGTAGTTAATATATGTATTATCAAACTCCAACACCTCAGACAGTTCATTATAGATAGCCACACGAGCTGCTTCTATTCCCAATACATTATAAATCTCCTGAATATCATTGCTAATTGTTCGAGTAACATCAATATAGTCAAGCGACAAAGCGGTAATCAAGTTTGTTCCAGTTGTATCAAGTACCCATGTCTCCTTCTTGGTATATGCGCTATCTACTTTAATAACTGAATCCGTAATCTTACGAAGCAATACTTTTGATAATCCCTTAACACCCCTAAGTACAATGTTATTCAACATATTATCCTGGAAATTCTTAAGAATATAAATTTGGTCTGATTGGTCGAGTGACAAAGGATTATTATTTTTCTTCTTTGAGTTGGTAATTATATTATTTAACCTCAAGCGAAATACCAAGTTATCCGAGTTGTAATCGGCATACATACACGTAACCTCGTCGGTATAGATATTTTTAAGTGCAAAGTGAATATCGTCCATGCTTATTTTTCTATCCAACATTGCCTCGCGGTCCATTGTCATTCGAATAATCCATTTCGACTTTTCGTTGGGAGCAGAACCGGTTGCGGATGCCTCGGCTTGTGGTGCTGCTGCTGCTACTCCTCCCGCTCCTTCTTCTGCACTTTCGGATAACCCGGCCAGGCTTTTAGTCATTTGCTCGGTAGTGCTACTCATACACTCATCGACCATTTTTTCAAACTCGAAATATTGCGACATAATATCTTTATCCTGTTCAATAAGGGTATTCATATCATCGGGGTCAAAACATATTTCAACTGAATCGACAATTTCTTTCAAAATCGTAAGCTCAATACTAGGAATTTTATCTCTAACCGATTCTTTATCCATTTCTTCATCCTTATTCATATAAATAGTCAAAGACGGGTTTTTCGGATTTTCCGACAATGATAGAATCTCCTCAATACGCGGCACACCGCGAGTAACATTCGACTTCGACGCAACACCAGCACTATGAAATGTATTTAAAGTCAGCTGTGTGGTCGGTTCTCCAATACTCTGTGCAGCAATCATACCGACCATCTCACCAGGTGCAACCAATGCACGTTTATACATAAGTGTAATCGTTTCCAATAAAACGGTGAGCGCCTTCTTGTTGAACCGTTTAACAACAAGTAACTCTTTAGGAGACAAGTAATAGTAGTACATTGCTTTAAATAACTCCGTGGGAGGAGCATAATACAATCCTTCTAGTATTTTATAATTATCCTCAATCATGTCGTATACATCCAATGGTGTAATATCTACCATAGAGTTCTTGGTGATGTGTTGCATTCCTTGAACATTATTGATGATGTGTGTAAAACACACGGGCAAATGAACATTTTTGTTGTCGCGCATCTTAAATACATTCTTAACAATTTCATCGCGCTTTGTTATCATCATATCCGTATAATATTTAGTCTTAATTTCCAACTCCTTTACATTTTTCTTCATCCTAGTCACCGCCGTCTTTGTAAATACCGTCATTAATACACCGTCCTTGTCGTCATTCGTTGACACATAGTAGTGCGCATATATTTCATCCAACGTCATCGATACAAGTGGAATAGACTGGTTCTCCACCTTTACCGTATCTACGCCATCATCTCCATATGCAAATTGTATAATACGCTCTTTGTTGTTTCGGACAGTCATATCATATCCAACTTTCAAATCTTCCAGTCCCTTGATTAACCGTCTCTGAATATATCCAGTAGTTGACGTATCACGTACTTGAAGACCATTTGCTAGTCCAAAATTGAGAGTTTTGGGAATTGTCAAGTCATACATTTTGGGGTGAAGCGCAGGGTCTACCTTTTCAATTGAAACAATTTCATCCAATATAACATCATTTTTAACAACCACTTTGTCTAATTTATCTTTCCAAACAATCGACTTCATTTTATTATTTTTTGTTGTATCAATAAGACTAATATCTTCGGAAAATTTCTTACAATCAATTCCACTTATTATCAATGAAGCGGACATTCTTGATTCAAATACTTCATTTTTAATATCAGCGTAAATTCCCAAACGAGAACACAGAAATGCCAAATCTTCAATAAGACGAATATTATTAGATGAACACTCTATTATCGCTTCATCGGTTGAAATGTTACCAACCGTAGATAAGTATCCACACAATATACCCTTTACATATTCAATGTTACCAATATACGCATATTCAGGAATGTTTATAATGTTATCATTATTAGCTATATGTACTCCTTCTTTAACTCCTGTGTCATAAGTATATTTTAAATCCAATTCAATATTTTCGTTATCATATTTACATATATTCTTAGCAACCGGAACATAATCACCTACATTAATTTTTTCGGTATATTCTTCGCGAAATTGATTCAATTCGGGTTTCCACACCAATAATGACTTATTTTCTGTAACAATCACACTTCTTCCACCATGTGTAGTAATCTTATATAGTACATTTCCCGGGTCGTGACGAGTTACTGCTGTAATATTACCCCACGACATTTTTCCATTATAATCCATAGTTGAAATACTAACACCATGGTCTATTTCAAGATATTCCATATTTTTTTCCTCCATATGTTGAATTCTCCCTGATTTTTCCATATGTCCATCAATCCATTCGCCAATTTTTACATATTTGGGTTCGTTGTTTTCTACCACTACAATCGGTGTTTCCCATGTAACCGACTTTACAGCGGTGTCAATCAGACCAATACGACCAGCCATTGCATGAAAGAACAACTCCTCGGGGCGCAAACCACTAATAAACGAACTCTCGACAAACCCGCGAGCATCTGGCGAGTCATCATATTTTGTAAAATGCGGCAATGTTCTGCTATCGAATCCATACGGAATACGCTTTCCATCAATAGCCTGTTGTCCCAAGCAAGACGTCATTTGCGAAATATTGATATCTTGACCTTTCGACCCGGCATTTACCATTGTAACAAATCGATTATCCTTGCTCAATGATTCGAGACCTATTTTACCAGCATCATTAATAGCTCTATTAAGAATATTTGAAACCTGATTTTCAAATTCGATATCATTTGTTTTGCCCGTCTTGTTATCGAAAACACCGATATGTAATTGGTCAATTAGTCCTTTAACTTCTGTTTTCTTAGATATAATAACCTCGGCAATTTTATTATTTGTCTCAGTATTCGCAATCAAGTCGCTAATTCCGACACTATAAGAACTCACTTTCATATATTCCGTAATAATGTTTTGAAGGTCGTCGATAAATTTTGCCGACGTCATATTATTGAAATCATTACATGTGCGATGGATTAGACCATTTGTTCCTGAACCCAACACTGTCTTATCCAGCTGTCCTCTCAAATATTGTCCATCGCGAATTTCAACTACATTATTGGAGGTGTTGTAGTCTTCCTTCTCGCCGAATGCTTTTTTCTTATATTTCAGTGTAAGTGGCGGCATAATTTGCGAAAGTATCTGAAAGTTTGACAGGTTTCCATCTACATTACTAAACATCGACTCATTCACTGTCTGAAGCGCCATTAGAAGGTTCATTGCTGCACGACTGTCAAATTTCACGCCCACACGTGTAAACTGATATGACCCAAGTAGCGAGTCCTGGAAAATACCGATAATCGACTGATTGTTTGCAGGACTGATAATTTGGAACGGAACTGCCGCCAAATTTTTTAACTCCGCCTCAGATTCCTCATCTTGCGGCATGTGTAAATTCATCTCATCTCCGTCGAAATCCGCATTATATGGTTTAGTATCACCAACATTCATTCTAAATGTATCGCCCTGAAACATGACTTTCGCAATATGACACATCATGCTCATTCTGTGAAGTGTAGGTTGACGGTTAAATAAAACACCATCACCATCCATAATATGTCTATGAACGATGTCACCATTTTCAATATGTATATTTTCTCGGTCAGCATAACGCAGCGAAATATTCTCCCCATTTTTCTTCTCCAGAATCTTCGCACCAGGGTATTCATCAGGACCATTCCGTACTAACTTCATCAAGAAGCTCTTATTCAAATCATTTACAGTAATCGGTTTCGTAATATTTTTTGCGATTTTAAGAGGAATTCCCAGTTCACGAATCGACAAATTTGGGTCGGGTGTAATTACTGAACGCGCAGAAAAGTCAACACGTTTTCCCATCAAATTCCCTCTGACACGACCACCCTTTCCATTAAGACGGTCCATGATTGATTTAAGGGGTCTTCCTGACCGTTGTGCGACTTGACCGACACCTGGTATGTTATTATTTATTTGAGTTGCAACGTAGTATTGGAGGACATCATGCCATCCATCAATGACCTTTTGAGGCGACTTGTCATTTATTTTTTCCTGAAGTGTCTTATTCATCTTAATAATATTTACCAAAATGTGACTAATATCATCTTCGCTTCTTTGCTGTCCATCCATTTTAATCGATGGGCGAACGGCTGGAGGAGGTACAGCTAGAACCTGACAAATCATCCAGTCGGGTCTTGAAAATTGCGGACTAAATCCCATAAACGATACATCCTCGTCGGAAATTCTGCGGAAAATCTTAATCACAACTTCGGGAATCAAATGCATTGTCAAATTTTTCTTCGCTTCTCCTTCTGAACCACCTCCAGCTCCTTCATCCGCTTCGGTATTTTCCCACTCTGCAACCAGTGTCGCCATATCCTGTTTTTTGATTCTTTTCGGTTGAAGACAACCACATCCATCGTGTGTATCCTCGCCACAACGCTTAATTTTGCTACAGTATTGAAACACGTTATTCCAACGTTGGTCAGGCTTCATATCCATGAATCTACTATTTGTTTCTTTGCTAATAAGAAGTTTACTACATTTTATACAAACGCAACTGAGAATTTTTCGAACTGTTGTTAAATATTGAATATAAAATACTGGCCTCGCTAATTCGATATGACCAAAGTATCCCGGCGTCTGCATATAATCCAACCCATCGGTTGGACAAATCAAACCCGGTTCAAGTACTCCCATACGAGAATCAAAAGGTCCGCCAACCACAGGTCTATTATTATCATATGTATTTCTGTCCGTAATATGAGCAACTGAAGACTTTCTAATTTCTTCAGGCGACATTATACTAAACTGAATTCCAATAATTGAAGATACATTCTGAACTGCTAATTTTGATTGACCTTTTTGAGAAAACATTTCCTTCTTATATTAATAGAATAATATTTAGATTGTTTATCAATTTTCTTAATTACAAAAATAATAATTAATATATCTTTTAAATTAAAAATAACATCTTTATAGTTTTATTCTCAAAATATTCTTCTATTGTGTTTAGTGTTTACTATACAAAAAAATATAATAAAAATAGTAAAATATTACACCATAGCTCGTGTTAATATATAATTTTTATATAGTATTTATTTTATTAATATATATTAAATTGAAGCTATCTAAAAGCATTAATCTATATACATATATATACAACTCAACACAGTAACGCTGTCATGCCTATTATAAATAAGATGAAAAAATCCTCTAAAACTGGAGACAAGAAGTCAAAGGATTTGAAAAAAAGTGATGAAAGAAAATATAAAAATGGGAAAGATTCTGATAGCGAAGGTGATAATAATAGTAGTGATAATGAAAATGACGATGAAGGTGTCGAAGAAACAGGTGGGAAATTCAACATGAATGAATATAGGAAAATGTTGGCTGAAATGTTTCCTTCCAAGTATATGGAGAATCGTATTTCACTTCTTGAAAATGAGAAAAAAAATAGCAAGCCTTCTCAATTATCGGCGGCTTCTTGTGCCTCCTCGGGTCAAGACAATAGCGGTGAATCGGCTAAAATAGATACAAAAAAATCTACTAACTCTTCCAAGAAAAAATCAAATAGTGGAGGTGGAGGTGGAGTCGCTGTTGATGAAAATAGAAAAGTAACAAGGAGCTCAGCAAAAGCTGTTTCTGAACAGGCTAAATCAAAAGATAGTAAGCCTATAGAAAAAAGTAAGAAAAGGGGTTCTCATAATCCTCCTCCAACAGATGACGATAGAGCAAAGGAGGAATATGATGACGATGATACCTCAAGTACGAGTACAAATTGTTCGGATGAAGACTATAGCGAAGGTAGTGAAGACCCTTACTCTGCTGGTTTTGGGGAATTTGCGAAAGAACAGTTACAGAGCGGGAAGTTCAATATTGTTATTAATTTGGTAAACGATAAAAAACATGGTGACCGCGACGATGATGATTCTGATTATGACTCTGAAGAAGATTTGGATTCTGAGTATGACGACGAAGAGGAGTATGATTCAGAGGATGATTATGATTCGGACGATGATGATTCGGAAGATGACCCCGACTATAATCCCGACGAAGATGAACATGCGGTTAGTGGTGATATTAAAGGTTATAAATATAGTCATAACAAGACAAAGTCGGAAAGTACTTCTAAGGATTCTAAAAACAAAAATAGTTCGGACAAAAAGTTTTCTACAAACACGATTGTTAGCACCGGAATGGGAGCAGAATCACTTGAAACGATTCAGAAAATTAAAGCGCAAATGGAAGAGATTCTAAAGTTCAATAAAAATGACAGTATTGCACGTGAGACATTTGGTATTATGGTAAAAAAGGAGAAGGAATATAAAGAGAGAGAAGAAAGGAAGATGAAGAATCGGCAAAAAAATCATGTCAAGATGTTCAAAAAAATGTTGCGCAAGAAGAACTCCACGAATGATTTGAAATATTTTAAAGATCATCTCTCGACCGAAGAGCAAACCGAGGTTTTGAAAGAATTGGAGGACTTGAATAAGTTGACAATTACTGATAAACCGTATCGTCTTTCACTCTTGCAGTCCGACATTCCTCAAGCATTCAAAGCAATTGCCCTAAAGAAGATTACGAATTTGCGCTATATGGAGCCTGGTGCCGGTGAATACTATAAAATTAAAAACTGGGTTGACACTTTCATGCAAATCCCGTTTGGAAGATATAGTAACCTCCCTCTTACGATTTCGGATGGAATTGAAAAATGTCACGAGTTTATGGAAACAGCAAAGTCTACTCTAGATGGTGCTGTATATGGACTAAACGATGCAAAGATGCAGATTATGCAAATGTTGGGACAGTGGATTGCGAATCCTTCGGCAATGGGTACAGCAATTGCTATAAACGGACCCATGGGTACAGGCAAGTGTCACGCTCTTGATACTCCGATTTTGATGTACGATGGCTCGATTAAAATGGTTCAGGACATTGTTGTTGGCGATAAAGTTATGGGCGATGATTCGAAATGTAGAAATGTAATTTCGCTTGGTAGAGGCGAAGATGATATGTATGATATTGTTCACTTAAATGGAGAAAAATATGGTGTAAATTCTGAACACATCATGTGTTTGAAACAATCAGGATTGAATATTATAAAGACAGTAAAGACGAAGTCGGGAGGAGTTAGGTATAAAGTATTATACTTTGATAAAAATGATTACAAACAACATAGCAAACGATTTTGCGATTTGGAAGATGCAACAAGATACTTAAATGATATGAATCTTGAGCACAGTTATATTGAAATTCCTGTAAAAACATTATTAAAATTGCCTAAATATATTAGTGTAAATTTGAAGGGATATAAAAGGGGTGTAGAGTTTTCTAGCAAAAAGGTGCCTTTTGACCCTTACATTATTGGTGCTTGGCTAGGTGACGGTACTTCGACCAAATCCGAAATTACAAATCAGGATGCTACAATTTTACACTATTTGAGAACTGAACTTAAAAAATATAACTTGAATTTAGTTCATAGAGCCGAATATACATATGGTATTTCATATGATATGCACAAACATGATACTAGAAATAATAAAAATAAATTCTTACAAGTATTAAAAGATTATAAGTTGATTGGAAATAAACATATTCCTATTGATTACAAAACAAATGATAGACAAATACGACTGGAACTTCTCGCCGGAATTATTGACACCGATGGTTCTTATTGTGATAAATCTAAGGGATATGATATTATTCAAAAAAATAAAGTTTTAGCAGATGATATATTATTTGTGGCCAGGTCTCTTGGATTTACGGCAAATATGAAAGAGTGTGAAAAGTCGTGTATGTATAAGGGCGAAAAAAGGACCGGAACATATCATAGAATATATCTATCGGGGGATAATTTGTCTTGTATTCCTGTAAAATGTCCTAGAAAAATGGCCAAAACCGAAAGAGTTATTAACAAGGATGGTATGATTATGGGTATTACCGTAGAACCGCGCGGATGGGGAAAATACTATGGATTCGAATTGGATAATAATCACAAATATTTACTAGGTGATTTTACTGTAACGCATAATACGAGTCTCGTGAAAGAGGGAATCAGTAAGATTTTGAACCGTGAATTCGCCTTTATCCCATTAGGGGGTGCAACTGATAGCAGTTACTTGGAGGGACATTCGTATACGTATGAGGGTAGTACATGGGGTAAAATTGTGGATATTTTGATACGTTCAAAGTCGATGAATCCGGTGATTTACTTTGACGAGTTGGATAAAATTAGTGAAACGCCTAAAGGAGAGGAGATTATTGGAATTTTGACCCATTTGACGGATACAACACAGAATTCGCAGTTTCACGATAAATATTTCGCAGAGATTGATTTCGACCTTAGTAAATGTCTCTTCATCTTTAGTTATAATGACCCTCTCAAAGTAAACCCGATTTTGCTTGACCGTATGTATAAAATTAAAACAACGGGTTATCAGGTTAAGGACAAGATTGTTATTGCGAAGAATTATTTGATTCCCAAGATTCGCTATGAGGTAAATTTTAAGGAGGGTGACATTATTATTCCTGATGCAACACTGAACTATATTATCGATAACTATACCGAAAAGGAAGATGGTGTGCGAAACTTGAAGCGCTGTATTGAAATCGTATATAAGAAACTGAACTTGTATCGCCTTGTCAAGCCGGGTACAACTTTATTTGAAAAAGATAATATACTTGTTGTAGAATTCCCGTTCACTGTTACAAATGATATCGTGAATAATCTTATCAAAAAGGATGAAAGTGGTCTCAGTAAAGGAGCAATTAATATGTACTTGTAATATTAACTATAGTAGTAATATGTTAGTAATATGTAGATGAATAATAGATTATTTTATATTTTTTATGAATATAAAATAATACTTGTCATGTAATATTTGCTTACCTAAAACTCATTATAATACGAGGTCTTAGTATCAGGAATAGTGTTATTTCCGCCACGCATAGTTAAATACTGGAACTGTTTCTTTGACATGCAAGAACATCCCATACTGTTGGAGTATGTACCAGGGCAACACGATGGGTCGAATTTGGTATCTTTAAAGAAAAACAATTCACCTTCCGGGAGGGGAATAGGAGGACCGCTGTTATACTGATAACTATCAAGTTTATTTTCATTTCCCATACCCTTAGAGTACCTCATTGCATCGGAAACCCACTTGGTTAAGTTGACATCTTCACTTTCAGTATCCTTAATAGGTCCCCAAGCTAAAGGTCTTGAAACTTGAAATGGCTCTCTGTTACCTTTAAATGTGTCACCATCGGCCTTAGTGTTATCCTTATTCATAGTTGGAAAAGGTACAATTGAACTTAGCGCCTTTCCTAATGTATTTAACATAACATTGTTACCATCTTTCTTTTCTAATTCTTTACCATAATCTGACACCTGGTCAGCAACTTTTATGACATCAATGGGTTGGGTAGCATCAGTTACAATTGTCTCTGGGTTAAGAGCAGGTGGACTACTTTCGCTAACAGTTGTTAAATTCGTGTCTCCTGTTGCTCCTTCTGTAATTTTTTTCTTCTTCTCCTCAAGAGCCATGCCTTCTAATAACCCGTAATTAGTCCTACATCCACATAATGCGAAAGAACCAATCAAAATACCAAGTACTATACAAATAGCAATTAATGAAAATTTGGATTTAAATATATTTTTCATATTTCTTATACATAAATCTTAGATAAAAATAATTATTTATTGTGTTTTATTGTATAATATTGTATTTATTTCCTAAATAAATAATTATTTATTAATATAGTCTATTAATTTAAAGGTTATATTTATTTGTATTATAGTAAAAATCCTATTTATTTTGTTTTTGCTATTACCGAAGCCGTAAAAACGACTAAAACTAGAATCATAATCATGAATGCAACATATATTACTGTAAGTCCTATAGGAACCCATAAGTAAAGCCCCGCTATTGGTATAGTAAAAAAACCAGCCATCAGCAGTAAATATATTCCCCATGCAAGATATAGAGCGAAATACATGATTATTAATATTATTGCCTCTCCCCATAAAATAACATAAAATACAGACGCCGCTGCCTTATATGCTGAAAAGAATACAAAGAAAATAGTAGTTAAAATACCTTCTCCTTTTTTTAATGCTGACCTAATTTTTTGTGTAACCTTTGTTAGTATTGATGAAAATACTGTTTGTTTTTCTGCGGCGGTTTTAGTTTCTGTTTGAAGGGCATTAGTTCTAAAACCAGCTATCGCCCCCATTAAACTTGTTGTAACACCTGTCAAAATAGATACACTTGCACTAATTAAAATAGACGCGGCTTCAATCGGTGCAAGAGCAATCTGTATAATATCCTTTAATATTGTTTCGGAACATTCTGAAAAGTTCTGTATCGTATACTCCATTTTACTCATATTTTTGGGTTCCATAATACTACCTGCAAAGGGCATGTATAAAGGACTGCATTTATTGGTTGCCCAATCCTTTTTAACAATTTCTTTATTGTTTTGAATATTCAAATAAACGAAATAAAAAGCAACAACCAATATTGCGAAAATTGCGAATAATACAGAACCCCCATATCTTTCTAAATATGTTCTTTTAATATATATGTCATTTATTTTATTGAATATTGGTGTTATTGGCGTTATTTGTGTTATAGGTGTTGGTATAGCGGCAGAATCCATATATACTAAATATATAAATTAGTATTACTATATACATAACCTATAATAATTCATTTTTATCGTATAATAATTCATTTTTATCGTATAATGAATTACTATGTTAAATATTATTTATTTAAAATCTCAGTATTACCCCGGTAGTGCTCTTAGTAACCTACCAGGTAATGC
>Ga0315284_10003569_pt1 | contig 22142 bp, 22 predicted proteins | sample YL17G09_16_MG_FD_203696 | JGI IMG/M metagenome (GOLD analysis project Ga0315284, IMG submission 203696) | Sediment microbial communities from Yellowstone Lake, YNP, Wyoming, USA - YL17G09_16 | ecosystem: Environmental > Aquatic > Freshwater > Lake > Sediment | place: USA: Wyoming | collected... | reverse complement strand
AGCTTGGCCCTCGCTTCATGGGCACTTTCGACTATGAGGCTGTGCTTTATGGCAACACGCCAAGTGACGTGGTCCCCGACCTTCAAACGACCTTCTGGTACAGCAGCGGCGCGAATCACTTCTGGTACCCCGCTCAGAGCAAGCCCAGCACTCCTTGGGAAGAACAGATTGACAATCTCACGACCGGCTTGATCCAGAGCCTGGATGACGCAATGCGGAAAAAGGCGTCATTTCAAGTCCAGGAGATCTGGTTGAAGGAGATGCCGGCCATCGCCACGGTCGCGCCAAATATCCTTTCCGGCTGGAGAAACACGGTGGGAAATATTCAGCCGTCGATCCTGATTCCATATCTGCTCTGGAATGTCGAGGAGCTGACCAAGAGTTCGCGCTAGCGAGGCACAAATCGTGAGGATTCTCGTTGCGATCTCGAAACGGGTTCTGCAACTGGCCGTTCTTTCCCTGCTGATAACGTCGGCGACCTTTCTGTTGTCGTCATTCTTCCCGGGCGACTTCTTCTCTTCCCAGGAACTCGATCCGACGATCAGGCGCCAGACCATTGACCTGATGCGCCAGCGATATGGCCTTGACCAGCCGATTCTTGTGCAGTACAGCCGCTGGTTGAGCCGCTGCGCACACCTTGATTTCGGCGAATCCCACTTTTATCAACAACCCGTCCGTGGTGTAGTGTTCGACGCTTTAGCCAAGACGTTATGGATGGGCATTCCCGCATTGGCTTTTGGGATGCTTGGCGGCGTACTGCTTGGAACCACGCACGCACTCAATCGGAACAACTCCTTTGGCCTTGCGCTCGATTTGCTGGCAACCGTGGCTCTGGCGCTGCCTACGCTGCTTCTTGGGCTCGGAGCACTTCTGATCGCTGCATCTACGAACTGGTTCCCATTGGGAAGCATGAGCTCATTCAACCTGCCTGACGCACGATTCGCGACCTGGCTTACAGACAGGATTCATCATCTCGTGCTCCCGGTAGCTTGCCTGACCGTGCCGATTCTTGTGTATGTGGAGCGGATTCAGTGCTCCGCGACGCAGGGCCTCCTCTCGGAACCGTATGTGCGAGCCGCCCGTGCTCGCGGATTGGGCAGGTGGCATATCTTCTTCCATTATTTGTTGAGGCCCTCGCTGAACCCCATTTTGTCCACAGCGGGGCCGTTATTCGCAAGCATACTCAGCGGAAGCCTCGTTTTGGAGGTGATCTTTTCCTGGCCCGGGCTTGGCCAGGTGACATTGAACGCACTTCTCAATTGGGATACAGCCCTCGTTGTTGGCTGCGTGGCCGGCAGCACCGTCCTGCTGGTAACGGGAAACCTAGCCACGGATATTTTGCTTCTACTCCTCGACCCCCGAATCCGCGTCCAGGATGGCTTAATATGAGACTCATTCACCTGCTGGCGCGCCTGCTGGCCATTCCTTTGCTGCTCATGTCGCTGCTGAGTGATTTCCTGTCACCCAGTCCTCCGGATGCACAGAACTTGGATCAGTTTTACGCGCCGCCCACCCAAATGAGATTTGTTGATGCACAGGGGAAATTTCATTGGCGGCCTTTTATCTACCGCATGGAGCTGGTTGATTCCCTGAATGCGAGCTACCGCGAACGGAGCGATCAGACTGTATCATTGGCGCTATTCTGCAGAGGTTATCAGTACCGGTTTCTGGGGATCGTCCCTGCATCCAGGCACTTGCTCGCCGCGCGCGAGGCCGGCACTTTTCATCCGTGGGGTACGGACGCTCTCGGGCGCGATGTGCTGGCGCGAACCATTCAGGGAGCTCGAAATTCGATGATGATTCTGCTCTTCGGCATCGCAATCTATTTTGTATTGGGCGTAACGGTCGGGGCATGCGCCGGTTTGGCGGGTGGATGGGCAGATACGCTGCTGATGCGGTTTTCCGAGTTCGTGCTGGCGCTGCCGGCACTTTACCTGGTGCTGGCGGTGCGTGCTCTTCTGCCTGCCGATATGCCGTTCTGGCAAACGGTTTTCCTGACTGCCGCCACGCTCGCATCCGTCGCCTGGCCACCTCTGGCGCGCGGCGTGCGCGGACAGATTCTGCAATCAAAAAGCGCTACCTATGTGGAAGCCGCCCGGATACTGGGAGCTTCACGCTGGCACATTTTCCGCCGGCATATGCTTCCGGCGCTGGCGCCTTACGCGCTGGCCCAGACCGCCGTTGCGTCGCCATTATTCATCCTCGGAGAAGTCATCCTCTCCTTCCTGAACGTCGGCTTTCACGACTCCGGCGCTTCCTGGGGCACAATGCTCCGCAGCCTGACACAGGATCCCCGCACCCTCACAGATTTCTGGTGGAATCTATCACCCATCGCCTTCGTATTTGCCACCCTGTTCTGTCTCACCGGCTTCAGCCGGCGCATGCCGACAAAAAATCCTACTCAGCTCGCCTGAGCAGCGAACTGCATCGGATCAAATATGCCTATGCTGACAGGGCCATGCACGGAATCGCATGCCGCTCGTTTCCAAACAGGCGCGGATTCCAGCCCTATTGAGATACAGAAAGGGGTGAGCCCCTGCGGACGTACTTCTTCGTTCGCAGGGGCACTGTGTGTGGATGCCGCCCGATGTTTCCGGGCACGCAAGGCGCGGGGACTCATCCGGCACGGTTCCCTTGGTTGCGGGATGCAGCAACTATTTCTTCGGCACCACTGCGTCCTTGCAGGCCTTGGCAACTCGGAACTTCACCACAATCTTCGCAGGGATCTTAATCGTAGCGCCTGTCTGAGGATTCCGTCCCATCCGGGCCTTGCGATGCGATTTCACCAGCTTCCCTATTCCGGGAATTACGAACTGACCATTCTTTTTGGTCTCGGCAATTGCGGTGCCCGCGATCGTATCAAGAATTGCGCCGGCTGCGGCTTTCGTCAAACTGTTCTTTTCCGCGATCAGCGAAATGAACTGACTCTTCGTCATAACTTTTCCAGCCATACCTACCTCCTCTGACTTGGTTCTTTCAGAATTAGCTCCACTTGTACATTGAAACGAAGACACTGTCATTTTGCGGATATTCTCAGAAAAAGCAATCACCAATTTCACATTTTACCCCAATTTTGCAAGAAATTTGCGGTATCCTACCTGCCGAAAGCCGCAAAATGCAAGAAAAATTCCGAAATTTGAACTGCGCGAATCATCCGCCAATTCGTGCGGCGTTCTATTTACGGGGCTGATAATAAGGATTCCGTCCCGCAGCATGGTCGGTCGTGTCGAGGACTTCTCCAACTTCGGGAATCTTTTCCCTGATCGACCTCTCAATGCCCTGCTTCAAGGTCACATCAGCGGCACCGCAGCCCTGGCAGCCGCCGCCCAGACGCAGGTATATCGAATTCTTTTTCACGTCAATCAGCTGAACCCAGCCGCCATGCATACCGAGTGCCGGATTGATTTCACGTTCGAGTAGCTGCTGTACCTTCTTGCGGATTTCTGCCTCGCAAGGCATGCCGCGCACGAACTCCTCCGTGACCGGCGGCTCGCCCGAGTGGATGTGTTCACGAATTTTGGCGCCGATCTGCTTTCCTATTGCCGGCCAGGGATCAAATCCGGACTTGGTAATGGTGATCTGATTCTCAGCTATCAGAACGTTCTGCACCACGGGCACTTCAAAAATCCTCATCGCCAGCGGAGAAGGCCCGGCTGCCTGTTGGCTGGCGAAATACGCAGATCCGCCGGGGTAGACAGAACGATCCACGGTAAACTTGCACACGGCTGGATTAATCGTAGGTTCTCCAATGATGGCGATCTGAAAGTACCTGACAACACCGTCAAAGTCAATCGGGATGCGGCCGCGACGGGCATATGTGCGGACTACGAAATTGGCACAAATCCCTGGCACCACGCCAAACCTGCGATTCAGACAATGAGGAAAAACCTAGCCATGAATGGCACGAATAGCACGAAAGGAGAGAGGGACCACCAAGGGGGTGCGATGAGGTCTTTTTGTTGCGGCTATGGCTATTCCCGTCATTCGTGGCTGCTTTTTGCTGGTACTGTCTGAATCACAGACGCTAAACACCTCGACAATTGACTGTCCGAGTGGTTACATTAGCCTCCTCGAATGCCCGAGCAAGGACGTGTTCACTACTTTGCAGAGGAGTGCTTGCATGAGAATGCCGATGTTTTTCCTATGGCTTGGCCTGATGGCTCTGCTTCTAGCGCTGGCTCCTGCTGCGCCCGTGAGCCAAGCCTCTCCCGCCTCAACCAGGCAATTCCATTTGATGCCCGTCCCCGCCACTATGACTGTGGCTGAGGGGAAGCTCAGGATTGACGAAAAGTTCCAGGCCGCGCTGACCGGATATTCTGAGCCCAGGCTTGTACGTGCGCAGGAACGTTTTCTTCAAAGGTTGCAGCGGCGCGCCGGCATTCACTTCGCGCCCGATGCGTCGACGCACCCGGAATCGGCTGCATTGGTGATCCACTGCTCCAGCGCTGGTGAGGCGGTGCAGTCGATACGCGCCGATGAGTCCTATAAACTCGAGATTGGGCCCGCGAAGGCACTGCTTTCGGCGCCATCTCCGCTCGGGATTCTCCACGGCATGGAAACGTTGCTTCAGCTGGTCGATATCGACTCGGAATCATTCTATTGGCCTGCCATCGGCATTGAGGACCGTCCACGATTCCCATGGCGAGGCCTGTTGATCGACGTTTCGCGCCATTGGCAGCCTGTCGAGGTAATCAAGCGCAATCTCGATGCCATGGCTGTGGTCAAACTAAATGTTCTTCATTGGCATCTTTCCGACGACCAGGGATTCCGTGTCGAGTCCAAACGGTTTCCCAAACTGCAGGAATCAGGCTCGGACGGACTGTACTACACGCAGGCTCAGCTGCGCGAAATTGTTGCCTATGCACGCGAGCGCGGCATTCGCGTCATTCCCGAGTTCGACGTGCCCGGCCACACCACCGCTTGGTTTCCCGGATATCCCATGCTCGCAAGTGCGCCCGGCCCCTTTCCGATCGAACGCAAATGGGGGGTGTTCGACCCCGTCATGGATCCAAGCAAAGAGCAGGTCTATGCGTTCCTCGACACCCTTATTGGCGAGATTGCGCCGCTGTTTCCCGACCAGTATTGGCATATCGGCGGCGATGAAGTAAACGGCAAGCAATGGAATGCCAGCAGCACGATCGCTGCCTTCAAAAAACGTCACAATCTCAAGAGCAACGAAGAGCTCCACACCTACTTCAACAAACGCCTGGTCACAATCTTGACCAAGCATGACAGGAAAGCGATCGGCTGGGATGAAATCCTCAGCCCCGATCTGCCCAAGAGTGCCGTAATCCAATCCTGGCGCGGCCAGAATTACCTTGCCCAGGGTGCGCAAAGAGGCTACTCAGGCATACTATCAGCCGGTTACTACCTCGATCACCTGCGCAGCGCCGCATTTCACTATCAGGTGGATCCGTTTGGCCAGCAAGCCGCGTCCCTGACCGATGAACAGAAGACCCTGATCCTGGGCGGCGAGGCTTGCATGTGGGGAGAGTATATGACCCATGAAAACATCGACTCGCGCATCTGGCCCAGGGCTGCTGCCGTCGCGGAGCGTTTTTGGTCCCCTGCCGATGTCAAGGATGTCGATGATATGTACCGCAGGCTGGACTACGTCAGCTTCGACCTGGAATCGGCAGGTTCGACTCACAATTCCGTTTATCCATTTATGCTCCAGCGCATGACCAAAGGCAGGGTGCCGGAAGCACTGACGACCCTCGGAGACATCGTAGAGTCGGTGAAAACGCTGGGCCGGAATCGCCTGCGCAATTACACAAGCCTTACGGCCATGAATCGCCTCACCGATGCCCTCCCGCCTGAAAGTGATCGCGCGCGCGATTTCAACCGGCGCATCGATCTGGCACTGGCATCACAGCCGGGCCTGCCGGCACAGTCACCAGATCTCCGTTTCTGGCTGACGCGATGGCGTGATAACCACGGGCTGCTGCTCCCGGAACTGCAGGAACCTTTCCTGCTGCGCGAACTCGTGCCCCTGTCGGAGAACGTATCGGCTCTGGCCGCTGCGGGTCTGCAGGCTCTGGAGTATCTGGAATTCGGCCGCAAGCCTCCTGAAGCCTGGACCAGGAATCAAGCGGAGTTCCTTAAGCGCATCGATAAACCTGAGGCGGAATGCCTGATCGTGATCCTCGCCGGAGTGCGCAAACTGATCACGGCCGCGAATCAGGTCCAATGATGGGTTCTTGATGGATTGGGAATCGGCTTTCCGCGGGCTCTGCAGCATCAGCATGGCAGACAAGCGTTGCCCGCTCATTCTGCTGCAAGAGCCCCTGCCATGCTGTAAAATGGCGCCCGGCAGGGCCGGCTGAAGCCCACCGGCACACTATAGATAGAAGTAGGATGACGAGTTGCGAAGCATTGCAGAATGATCTTATGCGATCGTGGCTGCAGGCTTTAGCCCGCTCATTGGGATATGCCAGTCATCTATTGCATGCCCTTGGGTGCATCCAACTCGCTTCGGAGCCTGCATCCCATTTTGGAAGATCAAAACGGGCGGAAATATCCTGATGCAAAAACTTTATGGGATGGATTTTGAGGAGTTCTGAGTTGCCTTAGACCGCCCTCTTTCCCAAATGGAAAGGCGATACCCGGCGCGCCGACGCGGCGAATTGCTGCCGCTGGCTTGCCGCAGGACCGATCCCCTGCTCTTCGAAATCCAGGCTCGAGATTCGATCCCATGCGATGCTGCGTTCACCCGCATTTGTCTGTACGACCAAGAATTCCGGATTGGAGAGATCGAGTACATCGGCCGGCCTTATTGTTACCTGCTGTTCGCAGGCGGTGATGCTGATGATGCTTTTCGATGTGTAATGCCCCGGAGTGTTACTCACCGGAGCAATCTCCGGGCCCTTGATCATCTGCAGAATCCATTCCTGTCTCTTGCTCGTCAACATTTGATCCCTCACCGTACCTGCCTTTAGCTGTCCCGCACGCTCGTCTTCACCATGATTTAATGTCCGTGCAAACGGGCCTCCACATCCTTATCGGCTTCATTCCGACATCTTTATATTTCGTTTCGGCGCGCGAGGGGGGTTACGTGCCGAGTGATCATTTACTCACTAGGTCCGATGTTGGGGTCGAACAATTTCAATATAGCACAAAAATGAGTCCGCTGTGCAAAAAAATTCTCCAGTTGCTTCGGCATCAGAGCCAAATGTACGCGCAATGCCGAGCCTTCCCTGCAAAGGGAATTAGACAGATCATGGACTTTGGGGCGCCCAATCTTGCGGTGGCGCAGGACGTAGGATAAGATCGTCCTGCGCCAAGGCAACCTGCGAGGTAACCGAAAATGCCAACCATGGATTCAACTATCAGGCTTCTCTGCGATCTGGTCGCAATCGATTCCGTCAATCCATCGCTCGTTCCCGGAGCCGCAGGCGAGAGCGACATCGCCGCAGCCATTGCAGTGGAGTTGCGCGGCCTGGGCCTGGATGTCGAAATGACCGAAGCCGCGCCCGAACGTCCAAATGTGGTCGGCATCCTGGAAGGATCAAGGCATGGTCGTTCTTTGATGCTTTGCGGTCACATCGATACCGTGGGTGTAGCCGGCATGAAGAGCCCTTTTGATCCGGTCATCGAGGATGGTCGTCTCTATGGCCGCGGCGCTGAAGATATGAAGGGCGGAATCGCTGCGATGATCGGAGCCGCGCGCCGCGTGGTTGAAACTGGCGGCCTGCCTGGAGGAAAACTGATTATCGCCGCCGTTGCCGATGAAGAGTATGCCAGCGTGGGTGCGGAAGCATTGGTGACCCGCTGGAAGGCTGATGCAGCCGTAGTCACGGAGCCAACCGATCTGATCATTGCCACCGGCCACAAGGGTTTCGCTTGGGTCGAGATCCTGGTGGAGGGAATCGCCGCTCATGGCAGCCGTCCGCGTGAAGGCCGTGATGCGATACTCCGTATGGGAAGGGTGCTGACTTGCCTGGAAGCACTTGACCGCAAGCTCCAGTCGAGAACCCCACATCCCGTCATGGGAACCTCTTCGCTGCACGCATCCTTGATCACAGGCGGACGCGAATTGAGCACATATCCCGACCGCTGCGTGCTTCAATTGGAACGCCGTTCCGTTATAGGGGAAACGGGCCATACCGCACTAGCAGAGGTGGAGGCGATCCTGTCAGCGCTCCAGACAGAGGATCCCGAGCTGAGAGTGCAAGCCAGACTCATGTTTGACCGGCTACCCTATGAGACTCCTCCACAGCATTTCCTCGTTCCGGCTCTCGAAGCAGTGCTGCAGAAGGCCGGATGTGCTCCCCGCCGCGGCGGCGCTTCCTTTTGGACTGATGCCGCCGTACTCGGGCATGCCGGCATTCCCTCTGTCATATTCGGCCCCAGTGGCTCCGGGCTCCACAGCTCGAAGGAATATGTAGAGATAGACCAGGTGCTGCTCTGTCGCGATATCCTCGCTGAGCTTGCCCGCTCTGTCTGCGTCTGACGCCTATTCCGCATTTGTGCTACTCTTCGTGCGTCAGGAGTGGAAAACTGTATGTACGAGCCACGCTCACTAACCCGGGAGCAGGCATCTCATTTTGCCGGCCTTGCCCTGAAAGGCATCTGCCGGGAATACCCCAACAAGCTGGATCATGTGTTGAACGATCCGACCGACGCCAGAAGCCCGAAAGCGCTTCACCCGGCGTTTTATGGCTGCTTCGATTGGCATTCCTCCGTGCATGGACACTGGATGCTGGTGCGGCTTCTGCGTCTCTTCTCCGCGCTGCCCGAGGAAAAGGAGATCCGCACCAAGCTGAACGGGAATCTCACGGCAGCCAATCTGCGCGCCGAAGCTGAGTATCTGCGCGCACCCAATCGGCACTCCTTCGAACGTACTTACGGATGGGCCTGGCTGCTCAAGCTGGCCGAAGAACTGCACGCCTGGAAGGACGAAGACGGCCGGCAATGGTCTCGCAATTTGCGCCCGCTGGCTGATGCCATGGCGACGAGATTTCTGGATTTTCTTCCGAAACAGAACTACCCAATCCGCACCGGTGTTCATCCCAACACCGCGTTCGGTCTGGCGTTTGCCCTGGATTATGCCCGGACCATGGGCAACGGCCGGCTTGAAAACCTCATCGCAGAACGCACGCGAACTTATTTTTTATCAGACGCAGACTGCCCTGCCTCGTGGGAGCCCGGGGGCGAAGACTTCTTTTCGCCGTCCTTGATGGAGGTCGACTTGATGCGTCGCGTCTTGGCACCCGCCGAGTTTCGCGACTGGTTTCACGGCTTCCTGCCGGAACTTTGCCGGGGCAAACCCAAATCATTGCTCGAACCCGCAGCCGTACCAGACCGCAAGGATCCCAAACTGGTCCATCTGGACGGCCTGAATCTCAGCCGCGCATGGTGCATGCTCCATATTGCTGCCGCCCTTCCGAAAATGGATCCCGCGCGGCAAACGCTCATGGCTGCTTCATCGCGCCATGCGGATGCGGCATTGGATTATGTCGCAAGCGGAGATTACCTTGGGGAGCACTGGCTCGCCTCTTTCGCTGTCTACCTGTTGTCGCCGCCCATGAAAAATGAAGTCAAGGCTTCCGAGTTTAATGGGAAATAGTATTTTCTAGAGCATTGCAGCTTTGCAGAGTGCGAGGAGGAATATGCGACTTGGAATCGACTTCGGCACCACAAGAACGGTCGTCGCGGCAGCAGATCGGGGTAATTACCCGGTAATAAGTTTTCAGAATGAGACCGGGGATATGCAGCCCTGGTATCCTTCCCTGATCGGAGCCCTGGGCTCAAAGATAGCGTTCGCCCTCGAAGCGCAAGCACACATAGCCGAGCCAGGCTGGATCTTCCAACGATCTTTGAAAAGATCGCTCAGCGCCCTCTCGCCCGATGCCACGATCGCACTTGGCGACCTGGAGGTTCCCGCCCTGGATATGCTGGTGCAATACTTGACCCGCCTGCGTCAGGATCTGTATGAGTGCTCCAATCTCGAAGTCAAACCAAAGGAGCCGCTCGAGGCGTTCATCGCCGTGCCGGCCAATGCAAATAGCAATCAACGCTTCCTTACACTCGAGGCCTTCCGCCTCAGCGGCTTTCGCATCCTGGGAATGATTAATGAGCCCTCGGCAGCAGGGATCGAGTACGCCCACAGCCATATCACCAATGAATGGACCGCGAAGAAGCAATACCTGGTTGTATATGACCTGGGCGGAGGCACCTTTGACGCTTCGGTCCTGGGATTGTCCGATCATCATCATGAGGTGCTCACCGATGAAGGCATCTCCCATCTGGGAGGCGACGATATCGATGCGCTTCTGTTGGAGTTGGCCCTTTCTCGCGCCTCCTTCCGCCAGGAACTCAGCCCCATGGCACGCTATTTCCTGCTCGAAGAATGCCGGCGGCAGAAAGAAGGTCTGCACCCCAACACGCGCAGGATAGCCATTGATCTCGGCAGGGTGCTCGAGGGATGCGGCACCATAATCGTTACCACCGATGAGTTCTATGCACGTTGCTCGCCGCTCATCAATCAGACAATCGTAGCCTTGGAGGCGGCGATGGGAAGGATCCGCCGCCAATCGGGGCTGGCCTGGAGCGATGTCGAAACCATATACCTGGTCGGCGGATCCAGCGACTTGCCGATCGTGGGCCGCTTGTTGCGCGATCGTTACGGCCGCCGCGTGCGACGCTCTCCCTACCCTCACTCCGCCACAGCCATCGGTCTGGCCATCGCAGCAGACGCGCAGGCAGGACACGTCCTGCGCGAACGTTTTACGCGCCATTTCGGCGTGTGGCGCGAAGCAGAATCAGGGCGGCGCGTGATTTTCGATCCCATATTCCTCAAGGATACGCCACTCCCGAGCCCCGAAGAAAAGCCGTTGACTCTCATGCGCCTCTATCGCCCCGCCCACAATATTGCCTGCTTCCGCTATCTCGAATGCAGCCGCCTGGCGGAAGATGGCCAGCCTGCGGGCGATATCACCCCATGGGACGACATTGCCTTCCCTGTGCATAAAACCCTCCGCACCGATCCCAGAACCCTTGCGGTTGAAGTACACAGAACCGAGGATGTTGCCGATCAGGTCATCGAAGAATGTTACCGCTGTGACCCGCACGGCATGATCGAAGTCACCATCTCCGATCAGACGATTCCCTACCGGCAAACCTATCGATTGCGCCAGTCGTCCAGCGGGAAGAAGCAACGTTCAGCCAGCAAGAAGGCCTGATGATTTTGACTTTACCCGAGTACAGAGGATGAAAAGAAAGGTTTGCGAAACTAAATCTTTTACTTATAATCTCCTAAGGGAAAGATGAAATTCGATTTCGAATAATTTCTCCCTGGCAAGGAGGAATATGAGGCTCTTGAAATATTCGACGCTGCTTTCGATCGTCACGCTCTCTCTGATCCTCACCGCCGGCTTCCCGACCATTGCTGGGCAAGCACAGGCCCCCGTTCAGGAGCAGAGACCTGGACCTCCGGGCACCATCCGAGTGCAGGTTCGCCTGATCCCGGTTGATGTCATCGTGACCGATCAGCGGGACAAGCCTGTAGTAGATATGAAGCAGAAGGAATTTCAGATCTTTGAGAATGGCCGTCCGCAGGAGATTCGGCACTTTTCCTTGCAGACGTTCGCCGTCGATGCTCCTGATCCCGGCTCCAAATCGACGCTGAGAAACATTCCCTCTCCTGAGCTGGCGCCACAGACATCTCGCACCTTTTTGATCCTGTTGGGGCGGGGGCGCCATCAGACGCCGCTGAGGGCGGTGGATTCATTGATCAAGTTTGTACTCAAGGATCTCCTGCCCAAAGATAAGGTCGCGGTTTTTGCCTATAACAGCGCTACGGATTTCACCACGGATCACGAAAGAATCGTGCAGGTACTCGAACGCTACAAAAAGTCCAATGACAAGATCGAATCATGGCTGGAGTCGCGCATGCGCGGCTTGGCAACTGTGTATGGACTTAAGGAAATCCCCAAGTCATTTCAACCTGAGATTGATAAGATCTTCAAGAGTGGCGGCGCCTTGACCTCCAGACAGGTGCCGCCCGGACGGATCACTGAAAAGGGCACGATCGTCCGTGATTGGGACCTGGCCGCCGATACTTTCTTGCGAGATTCCGATCGGGCTGCTGAGACGGATGCCCGCAAGACGGTCGCCGAAGAAATCGCCGAAGAAGGCGGTCCAGGATCGCAGATCATGCTGAGCCTGATCAGGTTTGATACCATCGAGGCGGGCTTCGCCACGGTCTCCCTTCCATTTGATGCGTTTGCCCCCATGGCCGGCGGTTCCTTTCAGGACCTGCAGAACCTGTTTACGTGCATTGAATACCTTCGCTATATGGAAGGGGAAAAGCATGTGATTTTCTTTACCGGAGAAGGGCTTCTCTTTCCCAATGCGAGTAATGCGTATGACAAGGGCTTAGTCGCGATGGCCAACGATGCCCGCGTAGCCATCCACACATTCCAAACCGGCGGATCGTTTGCAGATCCTGAGATTGTGCCCACAAAGGGAGTGACGCTTCCTGCGCAGCCGAGGGGTTCCACGACGACGGTCGCACCTCCCCCTCCCGAGCTCTCAGCGGCAAATTGGAGCCGGTCATTCATGACCTCCACACTGGAGAGCCTGGCCCGGCAGACCGGGGGCCGCGCAACGATTTGCAATGATATCGGCCAAGCGCTCAACAGCCTCGACCGTACCACGCGCGTCCAATACCTTTTGGGCTATTATCCAAAGGACGAACGCTGGAACGGCGAATACCGGAACATCAGCGTTAAGGCGAACCGTCCCGGGGTAAAAGTATCCTTCCGGCACGGGTATTATGCTCGCGACACGCTCCGGCCTTACGATCGCGAGGAATTTCTGGCGTTCAGCAGGATCTCAGCCGCAGGCGGCTACGAAGGGGACCTGCAGGATGTTGCCTTTAAGGTGACTACGGCAAAAGAGGCAGGCAGCACGCCACAGATTAGGGTTACCCTGCAGGTCGATGCTGAGAAGATCGGATTCAGAATGGTCGACCTCCGGCATGTCACCCGGCTGCACATCGCCATCTTCTATGGCGATGCCGATGGGAATCATCTCGGTGACAACTGGAAGACCGTGAACCTGGAACTGCCCGAAGACAACTACCAGCGGGTCATGCAGTCGGGAATTCAATACTCCGCGACGATCCCGATGAAGGTGCCGGAACAGCTTGTCAAAGTGGTTGTTTACGATGCCGTAAGCGATCGAGTCGGCGCAAAACTCGTCAAAGTTAAGTAGGCGGACAGCACGAACCGGCCTCCCATTGTTCATGGCGGATTGTTTTGCGCAGTTTGAATTGACCGGCCTACGCATTCGCCTCGCGCACCGAAAGCGTGATCCTATAAAACACGGTCAGCAGCAACAAACCGAATGCCCAGATACCCAGTGCAATTGCAATTTCCGGAATTGTCGGTACATAGTCAGTAACCGCACCCAGCGGCGAAGGAATAAAACCTCCCGCGATCAGGCCGACACCCTTGTCGATCCACAGCGAGATGATGGTCGAAATTGACGCAACCCATAAGACTCCCTCCTTCTTACGAGCGCGTGGCGGAAGGAGGATGAGCGCCGCGACTGCCGCCAGCAATATCGCTGTCCACATCCACGGGACCATGGCCGCGTGTCCGTTCAGTCCCATGAACAGATATTCGAAGGGCTCCATGTGCCCGGGAATTCCACTGTAGAAAACGGTGAAGATTTCCATTAAGACGAAAAACAGGTTGATCAGCAAGCCGTAGGCAACTACCTGAGCCAACTTCTCGATGGCATCTTTCCCTGCCTCGAAGCGAGTGAGATTGCGCATGACCAGGCAAATCAGAATCAGCAATGCCGAACCGGCTGCGAAAGCAGTTACGAGAGAGCGCGGCGCCAGGATCGCCGTCAGCCAGAAGGAGCGTCCCGGTAAACCGCTATAGAGCAATGTGGAAACCGTGCGCATTCCCACCGCCCAGGGGATGGATATCAAAACAACCGGTTTGAGCCAACGTGGAGGGGCTTCGAATTTCTGTTCGGCGCGCAGCGTGGCCAGCGTGATGAACGCATTCATAATGAGGTAGCCGAGGATCGAGATCATGTCCCAGAACATCATCGACCCGGGCGCGGGGTAGCGGAGGACATTGAGAATTCGCATCGGCTGGCCCATGTCGACGAATACAAAGAGAACACCCATCGTGATGGAAGAGATGGCCAGAAACTCTGCCAGAATGGCGATCTTCCCGAATGCCTTGTAGTCGTAAAGATAAAACGGCAGCACGACGATGATCGAGGATGCGGCGATCCCAACCAAAAAGGCGAATTGGGCAATATAGAGGCCCCATGTGACATCGCGGCTCAATCCGGTGATGCCCAGGCCCTGGTCCCATTGCCGACCATACGCCAGGAAACCCGCACCCATTACCGCCAAAAGCATCAGGATCCAGATCCAGTATTTCCTGCTGCCGACAATCGCCTTCTCAAACATGAACACCGGTGCACCTCAGACGACGTAATAGACTTCCGGCATCGTGCCGAGTTCGGCCTTGCGCCGGATGGCATACCCGGATCGCAGCGCTTCGCGCACCGGGGATGACGGGTCCTCCAGGTCGCCAAATAGGAGCGCATTCGCTTCGCAGGCGGCAACGCAGGCAGGCGATTTCCCCTGCACCAACCGCTCCGCGCAAAATGTGCATTTCTCTACCACACCTTTGCTTCGCGTCGGGAATTCGGAAGTCAGATGTTTCACATGGGGTCTGGGATCGATCCAATTGAAGCTGCGCGAGCCGTACGGGCACGCGGCTATGCAGTAGCGGCATCCGATGCAGCGGTGCCAATCCATCATAACGATGCCGTCCTCACGCCGCCAGGTGGCTTTCGTGGGGCAGACGCGCACGCAGGGAGGACGTTCGCAATGATTGCACAATACTACAAAGGGCTGGTCACGGAACATGGCATTGGCATGTTCGCTCTGCTCTGAGACGAAGGCGGCCTGAAAGGATTCCTTCCAAATCCATTTGATCTCATGCCCCGGATCGCTGATCTCCGGTATGTTGTGGCTGCGTCTGCAGGCCTTGATGCACAGGTCACAGCCTTCCTTTCTGAGGCATTTGCGCGCATCCACCACCAGCGCCTGGCAGTCAGGCTCCCCGGCACGGTCGATGACGAATCCGGCCATGAGCCCGCGAAGGCGCAGGCAGATTTCCTTGCCGCGATCGCAGCCAGGGATAATCCCGTGAGCCGCAAGAAGGTTTTCCTGTCAACGCCAATCCTGGCCTCCTGAGCGAGCGTCGATCGGTCGCGCCGCAGCGAAGGCAGTCTTCGGATCAACATGGCAATCCCAGCAGTATGGCCCTTGCACACCACTATAGGCATGGCAGCGGTCGCAGAACTCCGCTTTGTCGGTATGGCATTGCCGCAGGCAGGTTCCCGTAAGGCTGATGGCAAAGGTCCTGCCGCGCTGAGCTGAATAAGTCCGCTGGTTGCTGCGCACCGCCAGATCGCGCCATTCGGCGAGCAGTTTCATGTGAGAAGTTTTCATATACGAGATCGGAGCCACACACTCTTTTTCCGTTGTACTGAGCTTGAGTGACGGCCCCTTCGCCGTCCTCCCCGCTGCCAGGTTATACCAGGCCGGAACCATGACCACTCCTAAAAACATGAGAAGCCCGACGGCAATCCACCCTCGATCACGCATGGGCGCGTTCCTCCTTCGGCTGCAGGGGCTCGCCGCGCAGATCCGTGTTGCGAGCATGCTCTCCCGCCACGACCAGGGCATTGCCGACAAGTTCATGCACGCCTGCGACCTCCACGCCCGGCACCCAATATTCCAGCAACGGCGGCAATGTTGCCTTGTCGATGGCACAAATACAGGCCAGGAGATTCACGCCGAACTTTTCCTTCACGTGCTTTACCGCATTGGCCCTCGGCAATCCGCCCCGCATTCGCATTTCAAAATTCTCGTCGGTGCCCAATCCAGAACCGCTGCCGCAGCAGAAGGTTTGTTCCCGGATTGTGTTTTCCGGCATTTCATGGAATTCGCGACAGACGCTCTTGATGATGTACCGAGGCTCTTCATACATCCCCATGGCTCTGGAAGGATTGCAGGAATCGTGAAATGTGACGTTCCAGCGATCATTCCGGCCGGCATCCAGCTTGATCTTGTTGTGGTAGATCAGATCCGCGGTGAATTCGCATATGTGCACTATGCATGTGGATCGGGCATGCTCGAAGCGCGTGCGCGTCACCGGCGAGACCGGAGTTTCGAGAAAATCTGCCGGCCCATTCATCGTGTCCATATACTGATGAATGACGCGCCACATGTGGCCGCATTCCCCCCCAATGAGCCATTTGACTCCAAGGCGCCGCGCTTCTTCATAGATCTTGGCATTCAGACGCTTCATCATCTCATGGGAACTGAAAAGCCCGAAATTCCCTCCATCCGAGGCAAAAGCGCTCAGCGTGTAATCCAAACCGATCTCATGAAAGAGAAGCAGGTATCCGAGCAGGGCTGAGAAACGCTCCCGCCATGTGCATCAGCTTGCTGAAGGGGAAATACGCCAGCAAAGCGCTCACGAAGGACAGATGGACATAAAAAAGTACTCCGACATTTTCCGGAATTCGCGGAGAAAAAATCGCCAGCCCCATGGCAAATTCCTTGATCGCCACGATGTCTTTGGTGGCCACGTATCGCATCCAGATCCCGGTCGACACAAGTCCCAGCAGCAGTCCAAGCGCAACATAATCCGTCAGGAGTGATAGGTAGCGCACTTGCCGATTGCAGAGCCGTCTAAGTAACAGAAAGATCAGTGCCGCCATGATAACCGCATCGGTCACATAGAAAACCGGCGCGCCTACCTGGAAGAAACCGTCCAGAGTCTGCAACCAGAGCACGAATCGAGGAACCGGCTCGAGAACATACCGGAGATGCCGGAGAATAATGATCAGGAAAGACCAGTGAAAGGCGAGCGCGCCCAGCCAGAGAACTTTCTCTTCGCTATACGCGATCTTTGTTCCAGAACGGAGTGTCGCCCTGGAATTGCGAAAAAGCGAGCGAAACAGGAGTATTTCCAGCGCCATGCGCCCGACAACCCCCAGCGCCGTGTACGGGCTCTCCAATCTGCCAGGCTTGATCCAGGGCAGGGATTTTTGCTGGCCGGTGGTCGTGGGGATACGGAATGGAACGCTGGCACTCATCCACTCTAGAACCCGAACCACCACCCCGATCAGGAAAATTCCCGCAGCCGCATAGGGCATGATGATCCCGAAAACAATGCTCATGAATCGTCCTTGGAAAGATCCCTGCGTTTCGCCTGGATTCTTTCACCAACGAAGATCCTGCGCCGGGCTTCGTTTCGTTTGATTTCGAATGTTTGCTCCCGGCACCCCACATACAGATCAAAGGCCAGAAGAGCCATAGTATCGACGCGCGATTCAAGCGCCGCAAAATTCTTGCCGTCCGGATCGATTTGACTTTTGCCCTCCAGCACGCGCCGCAAAATGTCTTTCAGGGGAAAAACAAATGACACCGCCTCTGCAGCGCTGACGTCCTGGACGGCGCGCACCCTGACTACCTCATCCAGCCTTTGCTGATACACTTCCGATGGCTGATCCTCGAGTATCGCATCGAGTAGCGCAGGCAGGTTCTGTCGCAGCACGTTTCCGACGGGATTGCGAAACTGGTCCTGTTCCATAAGCACGAAACGCGAGGTGCATTCAGCAGGTCTCGCAATCCATGCACATACCGCAGGACAGGCAACGCTTGGCCTCTTCGCTTGCTTCCGCCGGCGTAAAACCCGATTCGATCTCTTTTTCCAGGTCGCGTTGCGCGACCGGTATGTGCTTGCGTTCGTGGCGCAGCATTTCTTTATACCAGGCAAGCTTCACCTTCTCGGGCTTGATCGGGAGCGGCGGGTCCGGCTTGACGAGGTTTTTCCCACGGAAGCGCGCATCGATGGCTTCCGCAGCGTAACGGCCTTGCGCAATCGCAATGGAAACCAGTCCGAGTTCGACGTTATCGCCGCCGGCATAGACGCCATCCAGATTCGTGGCACCCCAGTCATCGACTTTCAACCAGTCGTTGCCTGCACGAATATCCTCAAATCCCTCGAACTCAGGTTCCTGGCTGATGGCTATGATGATAGACGTAGCTTCGATCACAAATTCCGAGCCGGCCTTGGGAACCGGGCGCGGTCGGCCCGATGCATCCGGTTCACCAAGCTCCATGCGGACACATTTCAGGCCTACAGCCAGGTTCTGATCGCGCAGGACCTCTATCGGAGCCGCCAGGTACTCAATCCCGACTCCTTCCTCGAGGGCTCCTTCGATTTCGGGCTTGATGGCAGGCATTTCTGCGCGCGTCCGGCGGTAGAGCAGCATGACCTCGGCGCCCAAGCGCCGGCTTACCCTGGCAGCGTCAATTGCCGTATCCCCACCGCCAACCACCACGACCGTATGGCCCAGATTCACCTCTGCGCCGGAATTTGCGAGATTCAAAAACTCAGTTCCCGTATATACATTGGCGGTGTCCTCTCCGGCGATTCCGAGCTGCAAACCTTTGTGTGCCCCAATTCCCAGGAACACCGCCTGATGTTCCGCGCGCACTTGTTCAAGCGAGATATCTCTGCCCACGATGACATTGCACTTCAAATCAACCCCAAGTTCGAGAATCCTCTGGATCTCGGCATCCAAGATCTCGCGCGGCAGCCGGTACTTCGGGATGCCATAGCGAAGCATTCCGCCCCCTGCTGCGAAAGCTTCGAAAACTGTGACGCCATATCCGCGACGCGCAAGTTGATAAGCACAGGAGAGTCCGGCAGAGCCTGCGCCGATAATGGCGATCTTTTCCGTATGATTCTCATCCGTCATCCGGGAGAGCTTCAAGCCGTGGGTCAATCCAAAATCTCCAATGAAACGCTCCAGCGCATTGACAGCGACGGCACCTTCCTTCGCATTGCGGTTGCAGGCATCCTCGCATGGGTGCGGGCAGACACGTCCACAGACCGCAGGAAAGGGATTGCGCTCGGCAATCATCCGCCATGCGATTTCGTAAGCCTGTTCGTCGCTTCGCCCATAGGCCTCTGCCTGGGCGATTGCAGTCAGCCATCCCCGGATATCGGCACCGTTGGGACAGTTACCACCGCATGGTGGAGTCTTCGCAACATATCGGGGGCGCAACGAGCTGGTCTGCGCGCCGACGCTTGCGGTAGCTTTGATGACCGGTTTCTTGACCTCCTTGAACAATCCCAGTCCATGCACCGCGTTGGGCAACGATCGCAGACATCTTTCTGAATATCCATGCCGCCGGCGGCGTACTCCGCGACTGCAGCATCATCCTGACGGATATCGTCCTTCCAAATGCCGATGATCGAGAGGTCCGCGCGCGCTATGGACGCGACACAATCGTTCGGGCAACCCGAGAACTTGAGTTTGAACTTGTACGGGAACGGGGGCCGGTGCATCTCGTCCTGATAGGCCATGGTGATATTGTGGCATGCGCGCATTGTGTCGTAGCAGGACCACTCGCAGCGCGCTTGTCCGACGCAGCAGGAAGGAGTGCGCATGGAAGAGCCGGATCCGCCGAGATCGAAACCGGCAGCGGTCAGCTCTTTGAACGTCGGTTCCAGCTCGTCGGTCTTGGTACCGAGAAATACGATGTCGCCGGTAGCCCCATGCATGTTGGTCAGGCCCGAGCCGTGCCGTTCCCAGATATCGCACAAAGTCCGCAGCGACGCGCTGGTATAGAACCAACCCGCGGGCTGATTCACGCGCAAAGTATGAAACTGCGCGACCTTTGGAAACTTGTCCGGCACATCGCTGTAGCGGCCGATAATCTAACTCCGCCGCCGTACCCTAAAACGCCGACAAGTCCACCGTGCTTCCAGTGCCCTTTTTTTTCTTCGTAGGAAAGCTCCAGTTGTCCAAGAAGGTCATCACACATTGCGCTGCTCTCCGCAGCCTTTTTGATCTCCTTCACAAAGCTGGGCCAAGGACCTTCCTCGAGCTGATCCAGCAACTCGGTTTTTCTTTTGCCGTCATTCGCCATGATTCATCTCCCATGGAGCCGTTCGTGCGGAAGTCTGACCTCAGGATTTTCCTGGATCAGTTCTGCAGTGCTTTCAAATCCATGCCGAAAATTGGGCTGTTCTGCTAATCAGGCAGAACAGCCCGAGGTATTAATGCGCCGGAAAATTCATGCCAAGCTCGCGCGCCGGACTCGCAAAGCCGGGAAAAATGTAATCTCGATTGACTCGCAAAACAAGCGTAATAACATGGAATCCGTCTGACTGGAAAACAGGCGGCAGGGGCTTCCAGCAAAGCGGGGATTTTGCCATCAATGGGCTTCGGAAGCACGGCAAGAGCGAAGTTTTTCGCCCAGCTTTACGGCATTGCCTACAATCAGCGTGGCGGGCGGCTGGATCCCGGCGCGGGCCGCTTCGCAGACAATATCGGCCAGGGTTCCGCTGACGATGCGCTGACTGGGCCAGAATGCACTTTGAATCAGGGCGGCAGGGGTTTCCGGGCCGCGCCCGTGCGCAATCAGGTTCTGGACGATCCGCCGCAGGTTGTGCACGCCCATGAGAAAAACAAGGGTATCCAGCTTGCCCAGTGCATCCCAGTCAATGCGGCTGCTGCCTTCGATCTCATGGCCGGTGACGATGGCCACGGAGGAAGCGACATCACGGTGAGTCACTGGAATGCAGGCGGCAAGAGGAGCCGCCAGCGCGGCGGAGACTCCGGGGACCACTTCGAAAGGTATGCCGTGTTCTGCCAGGAACTCTGCCTCCTCGCCCCCGCGTCCGAACAGGAATGGGTCTCCTCCCTTGAGTCGGACAATGATCTTGCCCTCCTGTGCCTTCTCGAGGAGCAACGAATGAATTTCGTTCTGGCGCGATGCATGCTTCCCGACAGGTTGTCCCATATAGATTTGCTCTGCCTCTGGATTGCATAGAGCCAGTGTTTCGTCATGGACGAGCCGGTCATAAATAACCACTTCGGCCCGTTTTAGCAATGCGGCAGCTTTGAGCGTCAGCAGGTCGGGAACCCCAGGACCCGCACCCACCAGATACACTTTGCCTGGTTTCATAGATTCCAATTGGGCTAGTTCCAGCGGAACCAGCGCAGAGCGCAAAGAAATGAAATGCCGCACCAGCCGGCCAGGATCGCGAGCCTCCAGGACAAAGAAGCGAGCGATGCCCCTTCCAGGATCACAGCCCTGAGCATGGTATTAAGCTGGGTTAACGGCAGGGCCTGTACCAGTGGCTGCAGAGCAGCCGGGAATCTATCCGAGGAAAAGAAGATTCCGGAGAACAACCACATGGGCAGCTGAACCAGATTCATCAAGCCGGAGATGGTTTCGATGCGCTGGGCACGGCTGGCAACCAGGAGTCCGAGTCCGGCGAATGATATCGCCCCCAGGATGCACAGGACGAAGATCGCAAGAAGGCTCCCGCGAATCACAATTCCAAAGACAAGCACTCCGGCTCCCAGGACAATTCCCAACTCAGGAACGATGTATACCAGGCGCGCTCCGATCATGGACCAGAGAAAATCGGAGCGCTTCATTGGCGTAGCCACAAAACGCTTCAACAGTTTCCGCACCCGCATGTCGACGATGACAAAGCCGACGCCCCACATGCCGCTTCCCATCAAGTTCATCCCCAAGAGGCCCGGAACCAGAAAATCGATGTATCTTGCCCCCGGTTGCGTCATGTGTTCCTCTTGAGTTGCGATCGCATCTCTGCGGCCGGCTGCGCGCTGGATCGCATCATTGACGCGCTGCCGCGCCAGAATGCTCTCAGACCTGGATGGGTCGAAGAGAAACGTGGTCGGGTCTCCCGGAATCACCACCAGGGATGACTTGCCCAGGCGCAGGCGATTACGGCATTCAGCCTCAGAATGAACCTCGACCATCATTTCCGGGCTTGCTTTCAACCTCTGGCAAACCAGTTCGGACGCAGGACCCTGCTGCACGTCCACATAGACCTTCTCTACAGGTTGATTGCGGAATGCGAGCCCCAAACCCAGCGCCAGCACCAAGGGGAAACCGTACACCCAGAAAATGGCCTCCGGCTCTCGAATGAATTCGCGCACGCGAGCCAGCAGTAGTTCTCTAAGAGGATGATATTTCTTCATCTCGCAGGCGTCTCCCGGTCAGGTGCACAAAAACATCCTCCAGGCTGACATGGCGT
>Ga0315284_10003568_pt1 | contig 22145 bp, 16 predicted proteins | sample YL17G09_16_MG_FD_203696 | JGI IMG/M metagenome (GOLD analysis project Ga0315284, IMG submission 203696) | Sediment microbial communities from Yellowstone Lake, YNP, Wyoming, USA - YL17G09_16 | ecosystem: Environmental > Aquatic > Freshwater > Lake > Sediment | place: USA: Wyoming | collected... | reverse complement strand
CGTGAGAGACCGAAAAGCTTCGCCATGCGTGCCGTATCGCCCTGCGGTTCCATGCCCGTGGCGAGAATCACCAGGTCCACCTCCACCTGGTCGGGCTCGTTGTGGAAATTCTCTTCCCACTGCACGCGCAAGTGACCATCGACCGCCGTCACCTGCCGCACCCGGCCGTGGAAGAAATGTACGCCGCTCGCGCGCGTGCGGTTGTAGAACTCCTCGTAGCCTTTGCCGAAGGAGCGCATGTCGCGGTAGATCTCGAACACCTCCGCCTGCAGGTACTCGTGCGCCAGTTGGGCGATCTTGAGCGAGTACATGCAGCAGGCGCGCGAGCAATACTCGTGATAGCGGTCGTCGCGGCTGCCCACGCAGTGCACGATGGCCACGCGCTTGGGCGGTTGGCCGTTCGCCAGCAAGACCTTGCCCAGGGTCGGGCCGCCGGTGTTGATCAGCCTCTCGAACTCCATGGCGCTCAGCACATTCGCCAGGCGCCCGTAACCCAGCTCGGGGGCAACCCGCGGGTCGAAATCGCGGAAGCCGGTGGCCAGCACCAGCGTGCCCACCTTGAGATCCAGGACCTCGGACGGCATATCGTGGTTGATCGCCCCTCGCTCGCAGGCCGAGACGCATTCCAGGCACTCGGAGCATATTCCGCAGCGCAGGCAGCGCTCAGCCTCGGCCACGGCCTCGGCCTCGGTCAGCGTGAGATCCACTTCGCGGAAGTTGAGCCGGCGCGCCTCCACGCCGATGCTGCGGATGACCGCGCGCGGGTGGCGCGCGGCTTCGCCGAGGTCCACTTTGTGCTCGATCTCCTCGCGGCGCAATTCCACCACCGGCGGCCGGTGCGGTTCGGGCAAACCCTGCTCGCCGCGCAGATAGCGGTCGATGCAGCGCGCAGCGTGGTGGCCCTCGCCGATGGCGTCGACCACAAAGAAGGTCTGCCCGCGGCGCACATCGCCCGCGCAGAACACGCCGGGGGTGGTGGTCATCATCTCGCCGTTGGTCTGGATACCCACCGGATAACACGTGTTGATGCTGCCGTCGCCCGGCAGGAAGGAGAAATCCGGTCCCTGGCCGATGGCCCAGATCACCAGATCGCCGGGTACAACGTGTTCGGTGTTGGGGATCTCGCTGATATCGGGCCGCCCGCGCTTGAAGCCGCGAAAGACGACCTCCGTGCAGCGCAGCCCGCTGATGCGGTTGCCCTTGACCACCACTTCCTTAAAAGTTCGCCCGGGCAGCAGGTGGATGCCCTCCTGCTCGGCCACCTCTGCCTCCCAGGCAAAGCCGGGCATTTCGCCGCGCGGTTCGAGGCACACCATGCTCACCTGGCGCGCTCCCAAGCGCACCACCGTGCGCGCCGTGTCGAGGGCCACGTTGCCCCCGCCCATCACGATCACACTGCGCTCGCGTAGGTCGATCGCCTCGCCCTGCGCCACGCGCCGCAGCAGGTTCAGGCTGAGCCAGTTGTCGGGATGGTTCGAATTGCGGATGGGAATCTTCTTGGCCTGGTGGGCACCGGTGGCGATGAGCACCGCATGATAGCCCTGGTCGAGCAGCGCCGGGATGTCGTCCACCCAGGTGTTCAGGCGCAGCTGTACGCCCTCCTCCAGGATCTGCTGAATCTCCCACTCGAGGAGTTCCAGCGGCATGCGATGGGGCGGGATGCCCACGCGCATCATGCCGCCAGCCACCGGCAGTGAATCGAATACCGTGGTCTGGTGGCCGAGGCGCACCAGGTCGAGGGCGGTGGTCAGCCCGGCTGGCCCGGCACCGATGATCGCGATCTTCTTGCCGCTCGCGATCGGGTGCGCGGCAAAGGGCGTGCCGGTGAGCGATTTGGCGCGTTGGGCGGGGAGCTGGTCGCGATGGTCGAAGGCCCAATCCGCGACGAAACGCTTGAGGGCCATAATGTTAACCGGCTGGTCGTAGCTGCCCCGGCTGCACGCATCTTCGCAGCGATGGTTGCACACACGCCCGCATACCGAGGGGAAGGGATGCTCGCGGCGGATGGCCCAGTAGGCATCGGCGAACCGCCCCTGACGAACCAGGGCGATGTAGCCCTGGGCGCGCTGGTCGGTCGGGCAGGCATTGCGACAGGGGGCGATGCCGCGCTTCTCAATCGTAAACGCGCCGGGCACAGCCTGCGGCGAGTGGCGGTACACCGCCCGGCGTGTGCTCAGCCCCAGATCGAAAGCGTTGTGCACCTCGATCGGGCAGACGCTGGCACAATTCCCGCAGCCGGTGCACTTGCTCTCGTCGATGTAGCGCGGCTTGCGCCGCACGCGCACCTCGAAATTGCCCACAAAGCCTGAAACCGATTCAATTTCGCTGTAGCTCAGCAGCTTGATGTTCTTTTGGCGTCCAACGGACACCATTTTGGGTGTGAGTATTCAAGCCGCACAGTCGAGTGTGGGGAATGTCTTGTACAGCTGGGCCATGTGGCCGCCAATGGAGGGCTCGCGCTCCACCAGATAGACCTGCTTGCCGGCCTCTGCCAGGCGCAGCGCGGCCTCGATGCCGGCGATGCCCGCGCCCACCACCAGCGCGGCCGGCTGCACATGTACCTGGCGCATCTCCAGCGGGCGGTGCTGCGCCACTCGGCGCACCGCGGCCGCCACCAGATGCTTGGCCTTGGCGGTGGCCTGCTGGCGGTCGTCGATAACCCAGGCACAGTGCTCGCGGATGTTGGCCATCTGCACGCAGAACGGGTTGAGACCGGCCTCAGCGCACGCGCGCCGGAAGGTGGGCTCGTGCATCAGCGGCGAGCAGGAGGCCACCACCACGCGGTTGAGGCCCTGGTCCAGGATATCTTGCTTGATCAGCGCCTGGCCGGGCTCGGAGCACATATAGCTGTAGCTGCGGGCGGCCACCACGCCCGGCAGGTCGCGCGCGAACTCGGCTACCTGCTGCACCTCCACCGTCGCGGCGATATTGGTTCCACACTGGCAGACGTAGACGCCCGTCCGGGGGGAGGAACGGTTCATGGGAAGGCCTCCTGAGGAACGGCGCGGTCGACCGACAGCGCCCCGAGGATTTCGGCGATGACCTGATCGCTGGAGAAGTTGTTCTGGTGAATGGCGCCGGCCGGGCAGGCGGCGGCACACGTGCCGCAGCCCTTGCACAGCACCTCATTAATGGTGGAGACCGTACGTCCCTCGTGCTCGGTCATCTGGATCGCGCCGAAGGGGCACAGGTTCTGGCAGGTGCGGCAGCCGCTGCAGCGCTCGGCCAGCACCTGCGCGGTGAAGGGCTCGAGGAACACGTAACCTGCATCCATCAGCGAGAGCGCGGCCGCCGCCGCGGCACCCCCTTGGGCGACGCTGTCGGGGATATCCTTGGGCCCCTGGCAAGTGCCGGCCAGGAAGATGCCGTCGCTGGCCGTTTCCACCGGCGCCAGCTTGGGGTGGCGCTCCATGAAGAAGCCGTCCGGGCTGAGGCTCACTCCGAAACGGCGGGCCACCTGCCGCTGATCCGCCTGCGGCTCGAGACCGGTGGCCAGGATCACCATGTCGCTTTCGATCTCGGCCGGCTTTCCGGTGAATACGTCGGTGGCGGTCACCCGCAAGTGGCCATCGGCCTGGGACACCTGCAGATCGCCCTCGTAGCGGAAGGTATGGATGCCCTCCGCAACGACGCGGCGATAGAACGATTCGTAGTCCTTGCCGAAGGTGCGCATGTCGCGGTAGAACTCGGTCACCTCGGCCCCGGTCGCATCGTGGACCAGGTGGGCCAGCTTGAGCTAATACATGCAGCACACGCGCGAGCAGTATTCGTGTGCGGCGCCGCGGCTGCCCACGCAGTGGATGAGGGCCACCTTCTTCGGCGGGGTGCCGTCGGCGCGTAGCACCCGCCCCAATGTGGGCCCACCCGAATTCACCAGGCGTTCGAACTCGGGCCCCGTGACCACATCCGGCAGCTGGCCGTAGCCGAAGCGCGAGTCGCGACGCGGGTCGTAGTTCTGGAAGCCGGTGGCCAGGATGATCGTGCCCACTTCGAGCTCGAGCTGCTGGTCGGTCTGCTCGAAGTCGATGGCCTCGCGCGGACAGAACTTGGCGCAGGCGCGGCACGTGCCCTTAGCGAAGTAGGCACAATGCTCGGTGTCGATGACCGGCAGGCGCGGCACGGCCTGGCCAAAGGGGAAGTAAATCGCCGGACGCGTGCCCAGGCCCAGGTCGAACTCGGAGGGGATCTTGCGCCAGGGGCACTTCTGCACACACGTGCCGCAACCGGTGCACAGGTCTTCTTTCACATGGCGGGCCTTGCGGCGCACGCGCACCTGGAACGACCCCACGAAACCGGATACAGCTTCCACCTCGCTGTAGCTGAGGAGGGTGATGTTCTCATGGCGTCCCACGGACACCATCTTGGGTGTGAGAATTCAAGCCGCACAGTCGAGGGTGGGGAAGGTCTTGTAAAGCTGGGCCATGTGCCCGCCGATAGACGGCTCGCGCTCTACCAGATACACCCGCTTGCCAGCATCGGCGAGGCGCAGCGCGGCCTCGATGCCGGCGATACCGCCGCCCACCACCAGCGCCGACTGGGTCACCCCCTGTTGGCGGGTCTCGAGCGGCTGCTGCAAGGACACCCGGCGCACGGCCGCGGTCACCAAGGCCAGCGCCTTCTGCGTCGCGCTGCTGCGGTCGTCGCTCACCCACGAGACGTGCTCGCGGATGTTGGTCATCTGGAAGAGAAACGGGTTGAGGCCGGCCTGAGCGCATGCCGCGCGGAAGGTGGGCTCGTGCATGAGCGGCGAACAGGAGGCCACCACCACCCGGTCCAGACCGAGCGAGCGAATATCCTCCTGGATCATCGCCTGGCCCGGGTCGGAGCACATGTAGGTGTAGTGACGCGCGACAGCCACTCCCTGCAGCGCCCCGGCGTACTCGGCCACCTCGGCGACATCCACCATGGCGGCGATGTTGGTGCCGCAGTGGCAGATGTACACACCAATTCTCTCGCCTGGAGGCCCGGCCGCATACTCGCCCGGCGAGATGTCTGCGCTACGGTTGGCACTCATGCGGTGCTCCTCCTTGTGCGCGGTGTTGGCGAAGGCCCGCCACGAGCAGCGGGCGGGATCCTGGGGCGCGCCGGCGGGCCAACAGCTCACGGGGTTTGGCCGAGCCAGACGCGGAGGCGGCGATAGCTGGAAATCGGATGGAGATGGGAGGTATGGGAGACGGGCAACGCTTGGTCTGGGGTGGCTGGGAACCACCCGGAGGCCCGTATTTTCGGCAGCATGGATTCAGGCCAAAGAGGCCCATGAAACCCCGTCCATCCAAACCGGGAACTGCAGCGGCGAGCCCTCACCAAGAGGCTCAACGACAACCACGCGAGTTCCGGGAGAGTCAGGGGCGAGTGCCGTGGGGCGAAATTGTAAGATCCCTCTCCCGATAGTGAAGACTATAGCATAGGTGTGAAAGATTGCGCAAGCGCCAATCTTGGGGACGTCTCGGTGCTCCAAACCACCCCTGGGATACATCTACAGCTGACAGGGGTGCGCCAAGCGGCCGCAACGACTTCCCCATTGCGGCCGGACCCCAGCCAAACCTGCGACGAAACCGGCAACTGCCGCCGCTCACGTGCGTATATCCAATTTGAACGAACACGTATAGACGGAGGCTAGAATGAGTGAGACGGCCCGCGCGCCGCTGCGTCGTTCACGCTCCAGCCGGGTGCTGGCGGGCGTGTGCGGCGGCCTGGGTGAATTCTTCGGCATCAGCCCAACCTGGTTCCGCTTGGGGTTCCTGGTCGCCTGCATCCCAGGTGGCGTGCCAGGTTTGGCCCTGTACCTCTTGGTTTGGATCATCATTCCTAGCGCTTGACCCGCGGCGCCCGATTAGTGCTGGGGCGATAGGTAAGGAGGCACGGATGACGAGCAGCAAGCGTGTGGCGTGGTATCTGTGGCCGTTCGGGGCCATCTGGCAGTTGCTCACGTGGATCCTTGGATTCACCGGGCGGCTGGTGGTGGTGATTCTCGGCTTCGTGCTGATGGTGGTGGGCGTGGTGCTCACGATTACCGTGGTGGGCGCGATCATCGGCATCCCGCTGATCATCGTCGGCTTCTTGCTCTTGCTTCGCGGGCTGTTCTAGCGCGAGCTTCAACCCACAGGTAAAGCGCCGGCCCACCAACTGGTGGGCCGGCGCTTCTTGTTGTGGCGAGCGGCTTTTAGCGAGCGGCGTCGCGGGTTACTCGGCCTCGAGGATACATGCCTCGTGTGGCCAGAGGCGTAGGCCGTCGCCCTGCAGGCGCACGAATGAGCGGGCGGTAGCTCCCTCGGCGCAGCGCCACGCTCGACTTGCGCAGCCAGATCAGCTGGCGGTAGAACGAGAACACGGAGTGCGGGTCATCGCGCTGCGCCGCAACGTTCACCTCGCGATAATCCCCGTTGAGCGGCAGCCACGGCCGACCGCGGGTGAAGCCGGCCCCCGCCTCTGCATTCCATGGCATCGGCGTGCGTTGCGGATCGCGCCCGCCGTAGATCGGCCAATAGCGCTTGCCCGGTGGGTCCTTAATCTCGTCCCGCCGAATCTGTCCGTTGCGCATGCCGATCTCCTCACCATAGTAAAGGAAGGGCGTGCCGCGCAACGTGAGCAGGAGAGCCGCGGCCACCTTGGCGCGCTCGACAGCGTGCCGTCCGCCGTAACGCGAAGTGTGCCGCGGCACATCGTGGTTGGAGAGCACGTAGCACGGCCAGCCGCCCTTGGCCAGCGACGCCTCGCAGCGGGTGACGGCCCGCTGAAAGGACGGCGCACGCCACGGCTGGCGGGTGAATTCGAAGTTGAATGCCAGCGACAGCAGGCCGGGCGCGCTGTAGCGCGCGGCTTTCTCGGGAGTCTCGTCCATCACCTCGCCCACCGCCATGCGCTCGCCGAATTCCTCTAGCAGCCCGTGGAGTTCGCGGTACACGTCCAGCAACTCGGGTTGGTCCAAGTCGTGTACGTGCATCTGGCGATCGTAGCCGCGCAATCCCAGGCGGGGCGGGTTATCGCGCAACCCGGTATCTTTGAAGTAAGCGTTGACCACGTCCAGGCGGAAGCCATCCACGCCGCGCTCGAGCCAGAAGCGGAAAGCCTCCATCACCGCCCGCCGCGCCTCGGGGTTGCGCCAGTTGAGGTCAGCCTGTTCCTTGAGGAACATGTGGTAGTAGTACTGGCGGCTGGCCTCGTCCCATTCCCAGGCGCGCCCGCCGAAGACCGCTTCCCAGTTGTTGGGCATGCCGCCGCCGGGGTGCGGGTCGCGCCAAAGGTACCAATCGCGTTTAGGGCTCTCGCGCGAGGCCCGCGATTCCACGAACCACGCATGTTGGTGCGAGGTGTGGTTGACGACCATATCCATGATGATGCGCATGCCGCGGCGGTGGGCCGCGCTCACCAGCCGGTCGAAATCATCCAGCGTGCCGAACAGCGGGTCGATGTTGCAGTAGTCGGCCACGTCGTAGCCGAAGTCGTAGCCGGGCGAGGGATACACGGGCGAAAGCCACAGAGCATCCACGCCCAGCGATTGCGGCGTGCCGTCATTCAGGTGATCCAGGTGGGCAAGGATCCCGCGCAGGTCGCCCACCCCGTCGCCGTCCGCGTCCGCGAACGAGCGCGGGTAGATCTGGTAGATCACGCCATCCTGCCACCACGAGCTGGTCGTCATGGGCCCTCCGTTCGAGCATGAGCATGTTAGTCGGATGCCCTGTCTGAGGAATGCTGGACCGCACTTGGGCCTCTGCGATTATTCCAGACCTCAAACAGCTCGTTCAAAGTCCCATCGCAGTGCGTTTTCTTACATGTACAGCCGCAAGCGGCCGAGGGCTTTCTGGCTCCGCATGACACGCTCGAAATAGCCGCGTTGCCACACCTGTGTGCCCTGTGTCCTCCGCACGCGGGTGATTCTATATGCTACGGCCGACGTGTATGCGCAAATGATGGTGCCGAGAGAACCTGGAACCGGGCGGGCGACCAGTTCGTGCGTCGGGGCACGGCGCCGTGCCCCTGCGTCCGAGATGTGGTCTATTCCGTGAAGGTGATTGGCCTGACGACGAATTGGCCCTCGGGACGGTCACGCCGTTGCGTAGTGAACTTGTGCGCAGCCATTCCACTTGCGCGATCTGACCGCATGCTGTGAGGTGGACCTTTCCCCCCGCAACGGAGCCGAAGAGGGAGAGGCGGTCGTGCGTCACAAGGGTGACGAAGTAGGCCCCCGGCTGAGAGTAGTCATAGTCGGACAGGCGCAGCGATCGCCGTCCCTTGGGCGGCGGTATCGCACAGTCACCGGCCCGCATAGGCCCCCTGACTCTCGGCTCTACGGTCGCTTTGCGAACCCAGGCAACCGAACCGTGAAAACCCTTGTGCACAGGGCCATTGTATGGCGAATCAGAAAGAAATCGCAGCTCGCTGCGCCTGGCACGCAGGACCTTTCTGGATTGCCCTAGGCGGATTTGGTAGAATCTCTGGCGAGGTATACGATTTGGGCTGTGGAGCCCGAATCCAGGAGAGGAATGCCCGAGTGGCCGACAACTTAGAACGGTTTACTCAGCGCGCACGACGTGTGCTCAGCCTGGCGCATCAAGAAGCTGAGCGACTGCATCACCCGACAATCGGCACCGAGCACCTGTTGCTCGGCCTGATCCGCGAGGAAGGCGGCGTGGCCGGACGGGTGCTGCGCGAGCTGGGTCTGGAGCCCGAGCGCGTCCAGGAAATGGTCGAGCGCCAATCCGCGCCGGGCCGCACGGCCCCCGAACGCATCGATCTCTCGCCCGATACCGAACAGGTGCTGCAACTGGCCATCGACGAGGCGCGCCGCCTCGGCCATCACTACATCGGCACCGAACACCTCTTGCTGGGCATCGTGCGCCAGCCGGAAGGCGTGGCTCTCGATGTGTTGCGCCGCCTGGGGGTCAGCCCCGAACAGGTTCGCCGCCAGACGCGCCGTCTGCTGCAGGAAACCCCGGCCCAGGCACGTCAGCCGGCCGCGACCGGCGCCAAGGCCGACAAAGCCAAGACGCCCCTGGTTGATCAACTAGCCACCGACCTGACCACGCTGGCCGAAGAGAACAAGCTCGACCCGGTCGTCGGACGCGAAACCGAAATCGAACGGGTCATTCAGATCCTCGCCCGCCGCACCAAGAACAACCCGGCCCTCATCGGCGAGCCCGGGGTGGGCAAGACAGCCATCGTGGAAGGCCTGGCGCAGCGCATTGTCACCAACGATGTGCCCGCGCCGCTCATGGGCAAGCGCCTCTTGCAGCTCGACGTGGGTTCGCTGGTGGCCGGCACCATGTACCGCGGCCAATTCGAGGAACGCCTGAAGCGAGTCATCGACGAGCTCAAAGCTTCGGGTGCAATCCTCTTCATCGATGAAGTCCACATGCTGGTGGGCGCCGGCGCGGCCGGCTCGTCGGTAGATGCGGCCAACATTCTCAAACCGGCCCTCTCGCGCGGCGAGCTGCAGGTGATCGGCGCGACCACCCTCACCGAATACCGCAAGCACATCGAAAGCGATGCGGCCCTCGAGCGCCGTTTCCAACCGGTGATGGTCGATGAACCCTCGGTCGAGGAATCGATCCAGATCCTGCGCGGCGTGCGCCGCAACTACGAGGACCACCACGGCTTGAAGATCACCGACGAGGCGCTCGAAGCCGCCGCCCGCCTCTCCGGGCGCTACGTGCCGGATCGCTTCCTGCCGGATAAGGCCATTGACCTGATCGACGAGACCGCCTCGCGCGTGCGCATGTACAAAAGCCCGGAGGCCAAACGCCTGAAGGAGATCATGGGCGAGCTGCGCCGCCTGCGCGCCGACCGCGCCACGGCCGCCGAAGAAGGTCGTTACGAGGCAGCCGAGGAAATTCAGGATCGTGAGAGCGCGCTGGAGCGTTCGCGACAGGAACTGCAGTTGGCCATGGCCGACCGCGAGAAGGGCCCGCACGTAGTGCCCGAAGATATCGCCGAAGTGGTCTCGATGTGGACCGGCATCCCGGTCATGCAGCTCGCGGAAGCCGAGTCGGCGCGCCTCATGAAGATGGAAGAAACGCTGCGTGGCCGCATCATCGGCCAGGATGAGGCTATCCTGGCCATCTCCAAGGCCGTGCGCCGCGCGCGCGCCGGGCTCAAGGACCCGCGCCGCCCGATCGGCTCGTTCATCTTCCTCGGGCCGACCGGCGTGGGCAAGACCGAACTCACCAAAGCCCTGGCCGCGTTCATGTTCGGTTCGGAAGACGCGCTGGTGCAGCTGGACATGTCGGAGTTCATGGAACGCCACTCGGTCAGCCGCCTGGTCGGCGCGCCCCCCGGATACGTGGGCTACGACGATGCCGGGCAGCTGACCGAAGCCCTGCGCCGGCGGCCGTATTCGATCATCGTCTTCGACGAGATCGAGAAGGCCCATCCCGAGGCGCACAACATGCTCCTGCAGATCATGGAGGAGGGGCACCTTTCGGATGCGCGCGGCCACAAGGTCAACTTCCAAAACGCGATGATCGTCATGACCTCCAATGTAGGCGCCGAGACCATCCGCCGCCAGGCTGGGCTGGGCTTTTCCATCCAGCGCGATGAGACCCGCGGCGAGGTGGCGCCCTACGACGAGATGCGCAAGAAGCTGCTCGAGGAACTGCGCCGCGCCTTCCGCCCCGAGTTCCTCAACCGCGTCGACGCGGTGATCGTGTTCCGCGCGCTGAACAAGGACGACATCACCCAGATTGTCAACCTGGAGATCGGCAAAGTGGCGCAGCGCCTGGTGGAGCATCACATCCAGCTGAGCGCTACGCGCGAGGCCCAGGCGCGTCTGGCGGATCTGGGCTACAACCCGGAGATGGGCGCCCGCCCGTTGCGGCGCGTCATCCAGACCGAAGTGGAGGATTTGCTCTCGGAGGCCATGCTCGAAGGCCGCATCCACGACGGCCAGGTGGTGACCATCGCGCTGCGCGACGACAAACTGGTGATCGAGCCTCAGGCGGCCGAGAGCGAGCCCTCGCCGCAACAAGAGGGCGAGCCGGAGGCGCTTGGTGCGGCGTGAGGCGGGCGCATCCGGCCCATGCGCCGCACAAACATGCACGAGGAGGACCGAATGACATCCCACACCCTGCGCACCTTAGCGTTGACCCTGCTGGCCGCATCGCTCGTGCTGGCCGGTTGCAGCACGGGCGCGCCCGCAGTCACCGAGGTGCCGCTCTCCACTCAGGCCGCGCAAACGGTTCAAGCCATACTGACGCAGGTGGCGCGGGCCGCCACCTCCACCCCCACCGTGGCGCTGCCGCTGCCCACCTCAACCCTTTCGCCGGCGACCGCCACCCTGCCCGTGCCAAGCACGCCCAGCGCCACGGCCTCGCTCGTCTTCACCCCGGCCTTCTACGGCACGCCCGGCGTGCACCCGACCCTGACCACTTTCTGCAACGCGGCCTTCTTCGTCGGCGACATCGGGAGCCTCAGGGACGGCACGGTGCTCGCGGCCGGCGAGACCTTCCGCAAGACATGGGACGTGCGCAACATCGGCAACTGCACCTGGAGCCGGGAGTACCGCCTGGTCTTCAACGGCGGCAAACACATGGACGGCCCGGATGGGGCGCGCTTCCCGGAAATCGTCGAACCCGGCGACCATCTGTTCCTCTCGGTGACGATGATCGCCCCGGCCAAGGCGGGCACCTACACCGGCTACTGGATGTTGCAGGCGCCCGACGGCAGCAAGTTCGGCGTTGGCGATAACGGCCTCACGCCGCTCACGGTGAGGATCGTGGTGCTCGCGACACCCACACCCTGAGCCAAAGCGCATCGCCTTTGCCCTTCCATCCCTCCCGATGACCACTGCGGGAGGGATTTCTTTTTGAGGAGGGGCGGCGGGGCCATGCCTTACCCGCGAGATCGCACATGGACTTTGTGGTCCGCGGCAGAGGAAACCCCGGCACGCATGGCCGCACGATCGAAAGGCCGCCGAAGGCGAGAGCGCACCGCGTGCTGGCAAGACAAGCGAGGCGGGCATCGGCGTACGACGAGTCACTCCACTGCGAGGGCCGCGGCGCAGCGCGTGCGGGTGCACCGAGTGTGCGATATCCCGATGAAGCCCCCCCGACCACGATGGAGGAGGGACCCTGCCTGGGTATCAGACGGCGAGTTACACCGTGAAGCGTGAGGCGCGGCCCAAGGTACCGCAGACAGTGACCGAGTTCGTGGCCTAATTGCGTGCGTACGAGGCGGGGACGCTGGCCGACAGCGCGTGGCAGGAGGCGGCCGACCCGGTTCGCTTTGTGCACCACAGCGTCTTCGCCGATGCAGAAGCGCACCAAGTGCACAGCACTCTGCAGGCCGTGCAACTCTTCACCGCCATTCTGTACCCCGAAGTGCAGGGCCAGGTGGAGTTGCGCGAATACCCCCAGGTGGCCTCGACCGAGACGCGCTGAATCCGCCCCGAGAGGTCGCTCGCGGCTGGGTATAATCGCACCCACAAGTTGTGCTGCGCCGAGGCTCATGCCGATGCCATCCCATCGTCGACGTCGCAATCTCCTCCCGCTGACCGTAGCCGCGGCCGCGCTGCTCGCGTGCAACCTGGCCGGCGCACTGCAGCGCGCGCCGGGTTGGGGGGCCACGCCTCCGCCCGCGCCGGCGCAATCGGAGGCAGGCACGCTGGCCGCGTTGCCCACCGCGCTGGCGGGGATGACGCCCGCGGCGAGCGAGACACCCGCCTCGGCGATCACTCCCAGCGAAACCCCGCAGGGATCAGCCACCTATTCACTGACGCGGGCGCCCTACGGCACGCCCGGTACGAATCCGGCTGCGCCGCTCGAGCAACAATGCAACGCGGCCTACTTTGTCGGCTACGTGGGGCTGGGCGACGGTGCGCCGGTGGGCGTAGCGGAGACCTTTAAGAAAGTGTGGGACGTGCGCAACATCGGCACTTGCACCTGGAGCCGCGACTACCGCCTGGTCTTCTACGGCGGTGAGCACATGAGCGGCCCCAATGGGGTGGCCTTCCCCAAAGAGGTGCGGCCCGGCGATCACATGTTTATCGGCGTGATCATGATCGCGCCCTACGAGGGCGGGACCCATACCAGCTACTGGATGCTGCAAGCGCCGGATGGCAGCAAGTTCGGCGTAGGCGAGCGAGGCGACAAGCCGCTGCGCGGAAGCATCTTTGTTCCCTGAAGAAGCCCCGGCATGGAGCAGCACGGCCAGCGGCGGCGCGCCAAGCGCCGCCGCTGGCATTTCGTGCGCAGATGGAATTCGCTGCTTTGCATGAGGGGGCAGGCGCTGCGCCCCGGCCAAGAGGCGAGGCGATGCGGGTATAATCCCTCGGGCATCACCCAAGAGAGAGCTGATGACCGCCGTTGATGACATCAAGGCACGCCTCGACATCGTCGAGCTGGTAGGCGAGAGCGTCCGACTGCGGCGCACTGGCAAGAACTACATCGGCTTCTGTCCCTTTCACCCCAACGTTCACACCCCGGCTTTTGTGGTCTTCCCCGACACCGGCACCTGGCGCTGCTTCGGCGCGTGCAACGAGGGCGGCGACCTCTTTAAGTTCGTCATGAAGAGAGAGGGCTGGGATTTTCCCGAGGCGCTGCGCCAGCTTGCGGCGCGCGCGGGCATCGAACTTCATCCGCGCACGCCCGATGAAGAGCGGGCGGAAGAAGCCTACGAGCATTTTCGCGGCCTCTTAGAACTGGCCGCCACGTACTATCGCAACTACCTGCTCAACTCCAGCGCCGGCGCTAGGGTGAGGGATTACCTGCACGGGCGCGGTCTCGCGGACGAGACCTTGGAAGCCTTCCAGGTCGGGCTGGCCCCGGCCGGGCGCGAACACGGCGTGCCCTACTTTCGCGGCAAGGGCTACACCGACGACGATCTGCAGCAGGCCGGGCTGGTGGTGACGCCCGAAGGTGGCGGACTGCGCGACCGCTTCCACAACCGGATCACCATCCCCATCCGCGATAACCGCGGGCGGATGTGCGGCTTCGGCGCACGCATCGTCGACCCTAACGACGTGCCCAAGTTTCTCAATTCGCCGCAGTCGCCGATCTTCGATAAGGGTCACCTGTTGTACGGGCTGGATCGTGCCGCGCGCGCCATCCGCGCCCAGGAAGAGGCGGTCATCGTCGAGGGCTACTTGGACGTGATGACTGCGCATCAGGCCGGCTTCCTCAACGTGGTCTCGCCGATGGGCACGGCCCTCACCGAAGCCCAGCTGCGCATGCTCAAGCGCCTCGCGCGGCGCATCGTCCTGGCGCTGGACGCCGATTCAGCCGGCGATGCGGCCGCCCTGCGCGGGCTGGACCTAGCGCGCGAGACACTCGAGCGCGAAGGCGAGCCCGTCTTCGATGCGCGCGGATTGGTCCGTTTCGAGGGAAGGCTGCAAGCCGACCTGCGCGTGGCCACGCTGCCCGCCGGGCTCGATCCGGATGAACTCATCCTGCAGGATCGTGAGGCTTGGCGCCAGCGCATTGCCGAGGCGCGGCCAGTGGTGGAGCACGTGCTGGGAGTCATTACCCAGGGCCGCAACCTGAACGAGGCCAAGGTTAAGGCCGAGGTCGCGGCTCGCATCCTGCCGCTCATTGAAGATGTCGCCGACCCGGTTGAGCGGGACGCCTATCGCCAGCAGTTGGCGAGATTGCTGCGGGTAGAGTTGGCGTCGCTGCAGGCTGCGCCCGGGCGGCGCCCGGCCCGCCGCAGTACGATGCGCGGCGGGGCCACCTCGGCGCCCGCCGCACCGGCCGCGGGGATGGCCGCCAAGGCATCCAGCCGGGAGGCCTTCTGCCTGGGAGCGCTTGTGCGCCAGCCGCTGCTGCTCTTTCGCGCCAACCGTATCTTCGGCGAACTAGGGCTGGCGCGACCCGGCGCAGAGGATTTCACCACCGCCGAGAGCCAGTGGCTGCTCGAGATCATCCAGCGCTCGCTCTCTCAGGAGGAAACCGACCCGGCCATCTTCATCGAAACCCATGCCGCGCAAGAAGCGCCTGAGGCGCTGGCCGCGGCACGCGCCAGTCTGGAGCGCTTCCAGGCCGGCGAAGAGGCCGATGCGGATGACGTGCTGGGAGGTCTCCTGCGTCTGCGACGGCAGGCGCTGGAGCGCAAGCTGGGCGAGTTGCGTTTCTACATCCTTGAGAAGGAAGCCCAGCCGGAAGCGGCCGGGGCGCCGACGGCCACAGCGGAGCCGGGCGAGGCGCCGCTGGAACGCATGAATGCAATTAGCGAAAACATACTCCGAATCGATGTCGCCCTGGCTCGAGGCCTGCCCGCGCTGCCCCTGGCGCGGCCCGCACCTCGGGAGGGCGGGCTGGAGGCGTTCTGAATGCCACGACAACGGCCGGACTCTTCGCCGCACGAGATTGACGACCTGGAGGGGCTGCCCGACTTCGTTGCACCCGAAGGCGCGCCGATCGAGGAGGACGCCGAGTCCGACGAGAGCGCGTTGGTAGAGGAGGAAACACCCGCCGACGGCGCCGAAGAAGGGGTGAGCGAGGAGGAGCTAGAAACCCTCGAGGATGAAAGCGTGGGCGAGGAGATCGAGGGCGAGGAGGTCCTTGAAACGATCGAACTGGCCGACGACCCGGTGCGCATGTACCTGCGTGAAATCGGCCAGGTGCGTCTGCTCAATGCGGATCAGGAGACCTGGCTGGCGGCGCGCCTCTTGGCCCTGCGCCGCGCGCGCGCCTTGCGCGAGCGGCTGACGGCGCTGGGCCCGGGAAAACGCAGCCTGCCGCCCGGCACGCTCTTCCTGCTCGAATTGTACGGCGACCTGCTCAGCGATTGGAAACATCTGCGCGAGGATGCACGGCGCCTCGGCCAGCCGTTGCCGGAACTGGCCCCGCTCCTCGACGAAGCCGTCCATCTGCGCGCAGCATGGCAAGACAAAGCGCCCTCATACCTGCGCACCTGGCTCGAACGCGGGCCATGGGGCCGCGACCCGGCGTGGAACAAGGTGGCCCAGAACGCTTTCGACGTGTTCGTCGCGTTGTATCTCTTGCCGGAGGCTCTTGCCCGCAAGCTGCAGGCGGCGCTCAAAAAGCGCAAGACGCCTCCGATCAAGAGCACCTTTCAGGTGTGGCTGCCCAAGCGCAATCCGACCGCGCGCGGCAGCAGCGCGGTGGGCAACCTGGAGGCGGAGCTGCGCCTGATCGAGCAGCGTGCCGAGGAGGCACACAAGGCGCTCATCCGCGCCAACTTGCGCCTGGTGGTCAGCGTGGCTAAACGTTACATCGGCCGCGGCATCGCCTTTCTCGACCTGGTGCAGGAGGGCAACCTGGGGCTTCTGCGCGCCGTGGAGAAGTTCGACCCGACCCGCGGGTTCAAGTTCTCCACCTACGCCACCTGGTGGATTCGCCAGGCCATCAGCCGCGCCATCGCCGATCAGGCGCGCACCATCCGCATCCCGGTGCATATGGTTGAAACCATCAACCGCCTAATGCGCGCGCAGCGCCACATGGTGCAGACATTGGAACGCGAACCCACGCGCGAAGAGCTGGCGCTGGAGATGGACCTCTTGGATGCGGCGGATACGGCGGAGGTGATGCGCCTGCGCGCCACGGATGAACGGCTGCCGCTGGCGCTGGGCCAGAAGTTGTCCCGCGCGGTGGAACGCGTCGAGCGCATCCTGCGCCTGGCCCAGGAGCCCATGTCGCTTGAAACGCCGGTGGGTGCCGAGGAAAGCAGCATGCTTGGCGATTTCATCGAGGACGAAAGCGTGGTGACCCCGCTCGATGCGGCCTCGCGCGAGCTGCTGCGCGACCAGATCCACAGCGCGCTGGCGTTCCTCAACGAGCGCGAGCGGCAGGTGCTCGAATTGCGCTTCGGCCTGGTGGATGGGCGCGACCACACGCTGGAGGAGGTCGGCCAGCGGCTGGGGGTCACGCGCGAGCGAGTGCGTCAGATCGAGGCCAAGGCGCTGCGCAAGTTGCGCCACCCGCGCTCGAGCCGCACGCTGCGCGATTACCTGGGCTAGACCGTCATCCCAGACCGTTCGGGGAATCATCGGCGCCAGGCATTCGCCTGGCGCTGCGCTATCGGCCGAGGGGATCCCTTACACATTGTCCAGCGTTTCTTCGTGTTCCAGCGCCCACACACGCTGCGCGCGGTCGGTGAACAGCACGCCGTCGAGATGGTCCACCTCGTGCTGGAAGATGCGCGCCAACCAGCCGCGGGCGCGCAGGCGCAAGGGAGAGCCGCGCCGGTTGAGGCCCTTCACCGTGACCTCGGCAAAGCGCTCCACCTCCCCGGCGTAGCCGGGCACCGACAGGCAGCCCTCGGTGGCCACCACCGTTTCGGTGCTTGGCCGCACGAGTTCGGGGTTGATCACGACCAACAGTTTGCGCGGCGCAGGCGCCTTATCGCCTGAGGCCGGCTCCTCCTGTTCCTCGTTCTCGGCGTACTCGATCACAATCACGCGCTGGCTCACGCCCACCTGCGGCGCGGCCAGGCCGACCCCGGGCGCCTCGCGCATCGTCTCGATCATGTCGAGGATGAGCTTGTCGACTCCCGGCGTCACCTCGCTCACGCGGCGCGCCCTCTTGCGCAGGGCGGGGTGCACCGCGGTCAGGATTTCCCGTACAGCCATACCTATTCTCTCCCACCGGTAGGGTTCGGTTTCTTTTGCGTCGCGTGATGATAAGCATCCAGCCATTCTGCGATTTCCTCGCCGCGTGACTGGCGGTCGTTCAGTTCGCGCCGCGCGCGATGTGCCTCCATGCGGCGGTAGATGTCTTCTTGGACGCCGACCGGATCGTGTACGCGGTCGAAGACGAACGAAACGTTGCCCACAGTGACGATCACGTTGCCGAAGTTCATCAGGCGCGCCATCAGGCCGGGGCGGTCGTACTCCAGGCTGAGGATATTGCCGAGCGAGGCCGCGCGGCGGTCTTCGCGGCCGAGGGGTGTGCGGTGCAGGGCGATGATCTGGTCGGGCGTGACCATGTAGAGATCGTTGGCCCAGTCGATCACCTCATAGGCGCCCCAGCCGAGGCCGGCCGAAAGGAGCGCGCCGGCGACCAGCCAGGGAACCCAACCCGCGAAGGGCAGCGAGCCGGAGGCTTGCAGCACGAGCAGCACGCCGCCCAGCACCAGCACCGCAAGCGGCATAGCCAAATCGTTGATCAGGAAGTACGCGTCTTTGCGGTAGATGATGCGATCGCCGATCTCGACCCGCATGCCCAACCCCTTGGCGCCGGATTTGCCTGCCTCAGCGGCGTGCCCGGCGGCATCAGTTTCGGAGCGAGAGGGATCCAGACGCTGGCCGATGGCCGATTCAATCTCCGCCCGCTGCATACGCTCCTGGCGTGCGCGCAGCTGATCGCCCAGCGCCTCAATCCATTGCGCCAACCGGTAAGGCTCGGGCACGTCGGGCAGGATCACGGGCCGGGTAAAGGTGCGCGCCACTACGCTGCCAAAACCCAGCCAGCGCTTGATGGCCGAGGAGTCCACCTCGACTGAGAGCAGCGTGCGCAGCGGGGCTTCGGTGCGGTCTTCATATATTAGCGGCAGGCGCTGGATGACGATCAGGCGCTGATTCGTCGCCAGGAAGAGGTCGTTGAGCCAATCCCACACGGCCCAGCCGCCGCTGAGCAGGGCCACACCCAGCCCGGCCAGCGGCAAGGGCAACAACGCGGGAGCGTCCTGCCACAGCAGCATCATGGCCAGCGCGCCCAGGCTGAGAACGGCAATCGCCGAGGGCAGGATGAGCGAGAGGGCCAGCACGGTCTTCGACCGTCGTGTGGCCAAGTGGATGGCCTCTTGGGCGCCACGCCATTCCCAATCCTGGCTGAGCGCCAGCCGGCGGCTGGCCAGGGCCAGCAGGACACTCGGCCGCAGGTGCGCGGCGCGGGTGAGCAGGGAGGCGGAATGGGCCGAGGGCAGACGCAGCAGGGTCACCGGCGTTTCGGCAATCGCCGTGAAAGACTCCGCCCGACGCACGAGCGCCGCTTCACCCAAGTGGTCACCCTCGCCGAGCAGCATGCTGCGGCGAGCTTTGCGCGGCGGCCCCATCACGCGCACCGCACCGCTGGCGATCAGGCACAGGCCCACGCCCGGCTGCCCCGCCTCGAGAATGACCTCGCCCCCCGCCACGCGTTCTTCGACGAAGAAGCGGCCGACCTCCGCGCGCTCCTGCGGGCTGAGCGCGCGCAAGAGGTAAGCGGTGTCGATGAGCGTGGGCGGAGAGGGTTGCAGTGTCATGAGCGTGGCCAATCGGTGAGGTTGGGCATCAATCGCGCAGCAAGTTTGATGGGCCGAGGCGGCGATGGCCGCAGCGCGCTGCTCAACCTGCGACGCGATTATTGTAGCATGGCGACTCACGCGGAGGCACAACGCGGCCTGGCCGCGCTGTGTGCCCCGCATCGCCGCCCGAGGCCGCGGACGGGCACTCTCGCTGTGCTATAATCTGCCGCCTCTAGACGCACGAGACGTCCTTCGGACCCTGACCCCCAGTGGGCACATCTTCCAATCGTGGCAAGGCCAAACGCACCTCGGCGCCCTCGCCCTCGCGAGGCAAGTCACCCGGCAGCGTGTCGGCTCTCGACCGCCGCCTTGACATCCTCGGTTTCGTCCTGGTCGCGCTGGGCGGCTTCGCGCTGCTCGGGCTGATTGCCGCCACGCCGGGGTCGCTCACCTACCAGCTGACCTTTCTCATCCGTCAGGGTTTCGGTTGGGGGGCCTACGTCGTCCCGCTGGTTGTCGTGGCGCTGGGCGCGTGGCTCATCCTGCGTCAGTTCCGCGACTCCCTGCCGCATCCGGGAACAGGCCGCGTGCTGGGTGGGGTCCTCCTCTACTTCAATCTCCTGGCCGTCTTCCACGCCGTGCTCGACGCTTTTGGCACCGCGACTTTCCTGGAGCACGCTGAATTGGGGCGAGGCGGCGGATACGCCGGCGCATTGCTGCTGGTGGCGTTGCTGCGGCTTTTCGATTGGCCCGGGACGATCTTCGTCTTGGTGGCCTGGTTCCTGGTCGGGCTGATCCTCGCGCTGCGTATTTCGCTGACGGATATTCTGCGCCTCCTTGCTCGGGCAGGCCGCTGGATCGCGGCGCGCATCTCCGCGCTGCGCGAGCGAACGACGCAGCCCTCGTCGTCTTTCCCCTCGCCAGCGGCTGCGTCGCGCGCTGTGCCTGTGGCATCTCCTGAGGCGCAGCCTCCGCTTACGGCGCCAGCCCGCGCGGAAGCGTCTCGCCCCAAACCGCCCATGGCCCGGCCGGCCCAGCCGCCAGCGCCCGACCTGCCGGCGCGCTCCATTGGCGTGCCGGAATTGCCTCCGTGGAATCTGCCGGACGTGACGCAAATGCTCAACCCGGGCGTAGAGGCTACCGCCAGCGATGATTTTGACCGCCAGCGCGCGCGGCTGATCGAGGAAACGCTGGCTTCCTTCGGCGCGCCGGTGCGCGTGGTGGAGGTCAATCGCGGCCCAACTATCACCCAATTCGGCGTCGAACCCGATTTTGTCGAGGTGCGCGGCGGCAAACGCACACGGGTGAAGGTGAGCAAGATCGGGGCCCTGGCCGACGACCTGGCGCTGGCGCTGGCCGCGGCTTCCATCCGCCTGGAGACTCCGGTGCCGGGCAAGGGATACGTCGGCATCGAGGTGCCCAACAGCGAGATCTCGCTGGTGAGCCTGCGCGACGTCATCGAATCGGAGACCTTCCACAAGAAGAGCTCGCCGCTGCGCTTTGCCCTCGGTCAGGACGTGTCGGGACATCCGGTGGTGGGCGACTTGGCGACCATGCCCCACCTGCTGATTGCCGGCACGACCGGCTCGGGTAAGTCGGTGTGTGTCAACGCGCTCATCAGCTGCTTCCTATTGCATAACACGCCCGACACGCTGCGCTTCCTGATGGTTGACCCGAAGCGCGTGGAACTGACCTCCTACAACGGCATCCCGCATCTCCTCGCGCCGGTGATCGTCGAACTCGAACGGGTGGTGGCGGCGCTGCAGTGGGTCACTCGGGAGATGGACGAACGCTACCGGCGCTTCGCGAAGGTGGGCGCGCGCAACCTGGACGACTTCAACTCGAAAGCCGCGGCCCTGGGCGAAAGGCGCGTGCCCTCCTGGGTGGTGGTGATCGACGAGTTGGCCGACCTGATGCTAATGGCGCCGGATGAAACCGAGCGCATCCTCACCCGCCTGGCACAGCTTTCGCGCGCGACCGGCATTCATCTGGTCATTGCAACCCAGCGCCCGTCGGTGGACGTGCTGACCGGCCTGATCAAAGCCAATTTCCCGGCGCGCATCTCATTCGCGGTGGCCTCGATGGTCGACAGCCGCGTGGTGCTCGACCAGCCGGGTGCGGAGCGGCTCCTCGGCCGCGGCGACATGCTGTTCCAGGCGCCCGACTCGCCAGCGCCGGTGCGCCTGCAGGGGGCTTACGTTTCGGAAGCCGAGCTGGTTCATCTGGTCAACTATTGGCGCCAGTCGAACCAGGCGCGCCAGGCGCAGCTCGGCGAAGCGCGGCGCGATCTCGCGCCCCAGGCCGAAGACGGTCCGGCGGTCGATCGCGCGATGAGCGCCTTCCCGCCGGATGCGCATCTGGAGCAGGCGCCATTGTGGGAAGAGACACCCGCCAAGGGCGAGGGCGAGGACGCGCTGCTGGAAAAAGCCATCCACATTGTGCGTCAATGGCGCAAGGCCTCCACCACGCGCTTGCAGCGCCACTTCCGCATCGGCTACACGCGCGCGGCGCGCATGATGGATGCGCTCGAGGAGCACGGCATCATCGGCCCGCCGCAGTCGGGGGCCCAGCCGCGCGAGGTCATCGATTACGGTGACGAGAGCAGCGAAGGCCCCGAGGACGACGATGGCGAGGAGTAGGCGCGCGCCGTGCGCGGCCGCGCTGGCCGGGGTTGCCGCCGCGATCGCCCTCATGGCGTGCACGGCGCCCGGACGCGAGCCCGCGGCCTCGCCCTCGCCCGAAATCGCGAGCGGTCCAAGTGTCACGCCAGCTCCCACCGCACCGGCCGTACCACGCGTCCTCCTCCTGACCTCCTCTGAGGATGTGAACCCGGCGCACCTGGCGGCGCAGTCGGCGCTGGAGGCGATGGCTCGCGAGAAGGGTTGGAACCTGACGCGGCTGGCTGCGGGCGCGGATATGTTGGACCAGGCGTTGGCTGAAGAGCCGATGCTGGTGATCAGCGTCGCGACCGGGTTGGGCGCATCCATGACCCAGGCCGCGGCGGCGCATCCTGACCTGCGTTGGGTGGC
>Ga0315284_10003567_pt1 | contig 22147 bp, 18 predicted proteins | sample YL17G09_16_MG_FD_203696 | JGI IMG/M metagenome (GOLD analysis project Ga0315284, IMG submission 203696) | Sediment microbial communities from Yellowstone Lake, YNP, Wyoming, USA - YL17G09_16 | ecosystem: Environmental > Aquatic > Freshwater > Lake > Sediment | place: USA: Wyoming | collected... | reverse complement strand
TCCGCCGGCGACGTCGGCCGCGATGCCGACGTCGTGGACCCAGCCGCCGCCACGGTCGGCCCGATTCCCGGCCGCTTCGCGCGGCTCGCCTTGCCCATCGGGCGCTGCTCCTCCCACCGGTCTCACCAAGGCGGGGAGATTGCCGCCTCGACTCAGGAGGCGAGAGCATACCGGCACGAGCACCCTGGCCGCGCCGGCGCTTCTGCGCACCATCGTCCGCCCGATACAGGCCCGGATCGCGGTCACGGCCGCCGGCCTGTATCCATCTTCTACCCCCCGGCGGATAGGAAACGCAGGCCTCCGGAGCCGACCATTACCCGCGGTGGGGTGTGCCAGTCGGCGCGCCCATGTATTCAACGCGTCGCTACAGGTCGTACCAGCAGGTGCCACACATGTTCCGGGTCACGTCCCTGACCAAGATGGATGACAGGCAGCTCAACCGGCTCATCAAGCGGGTGCTGGCGCTTCTCGTCCTCGGCACGATCGCTTTCGTGGGCTTCTACGCGCTCGATCGCTGGCGCCCGGCCACGGAGCCGATCGTGGACCGGCGCCTTTCCGCGCTGGAGCAGGCCGTCCGCGACAAGCCGGAGGACATCGCGTCGCGCGGCCAGCTGGCCGACACGTACGTCGCCAAGGGCCTCTACGACGAGGCGATCGTCCAGTACAACCTGATCCTCAAGACCGACGAGGAAACGGAGCTCGCGACGTACGGCCGGGCCGGCGCCTACGTGGGCCTCGGGCAGCTGGACGCCGCCGCGAAGGACTACCAGGCCGTGGTCGACATCGCCAAGGGCGGCGAGATGGCCAACGTCGACCCGATGCTCCAGTCGGCCTACTACAGCCTGGGTTCGATCGCGATGCAACAGGGAAGGCCCGCCGAGGCCATCCCCTTCCTCGAGAAGGCCCTCGCGATCAAGCGCTCGGACGCTGACGCGCTCTACCTGATCGGGACGGCGTACGTGGCGACCGGCGAAACCGACAAGGCCGAGGTCACCCTCCGGGCCGCGGTCGCCTTCGTGCCGATCGGCTGGAGCGAGCCCTACGTCGCCCTCGCCGACGGCTTCACGAAGGCCGGCGAGACCGCGATGGCCGAGTGGGCCGGCGCGATGGCCGACCTGGCCGCCGGCAAACCGGAGCTTGCCGAGCCGCGCCTCCTGGCGATCGTCGAGGGCGACGCGGCCGTGGACGCCGCGATTGGCCTCGGCCTCCTGTCCGAGATGAAGGGCGACAGCGCCTCGGCCGCCGGGTGGTACGGCAAGGCCCTCGCGACAAACCCGGACAACGCGGCCGCCCGCCTCGGGATGAGCCGGGTGGGCGCCAGCGCCAGCGCGCTGCCGGCCCTGCCGACGCCGGGCGCGCCCGGCGGGGGGAACAACTGATGACCGCCGCGATGACCGCCGACGGGCTCCCGATCCCGGCCGTCGACGAGACCCCACTCCCGCCTGAGACCGTCGACGGCGAGCCCGAGGAGCAGCCCCGGCGGCGGGGGAGAGCCATCGTCGCGCTCCTCCTCCTGGGCCTGCTGGCGATGCTGGCCACGATCGCCATCTGGTACCTGATCTTCCGCCAGCCGATCCCGGTGCCGCTCCCGATCATCCCCGAGTCGCAGGTTCCCATCTACGCGACGGCCGTCTATGGGGCCCAGCGCCCCTCCGGCGTGGCGGTCAGCCCGTCGGGTGACCGGATCTACGCCACGCAGTCCGAGGGCGACCGCATCGGGATCGTCTTCGACGCCGGGGGCAACAAGATCGGCACGATGGCGCCGCCGGAGACGACCGGCACGGACCACGTGCCCGTCTACATGGCAGTGGATCCCCTCACGAGCGAGGTCTACGTCTCCGACCGCTTGGCCGGGACGGTCTACATCTACGACCGTGACGGAGCCTACCAGCGCGAGTTCACGCTCGCGATCCCGCGCCCGGGCTGGCAGCCCCTGGGGCTCGCCTTCGACAAGGCCGGCAACCTCTACGTCACCGACCTGTCCGGCCCGTACCAGAAGGTCCTCGTGATCGATCGGACCGCGAACGTCGTCCGCACCCTGGGCGAAACGGAGAAGCTCAACTTCCCGAACGGTGTCGGCGTCGACGGGGACGGCAACGTCTTCGTCACGGACAGCAACAACGGCCGCCTGATCATGTTCGATGCCCAGGGCACGGTGCGCGGCCAGATCGGCCGCGGCTCCGGCCAGGGCAACCTCGGGCTGCCGCGGGGGCTGGCCGTCGATGGCAACGGCCGGGTGTTCGTCGCCGACGCGAGCGGCCAGGGCGTCTTCATCTACCGGGCCCCGAGCGGCGACAGCCGCCGGCTCGACTACCTCGGTTTCATCGGCGGCCAGGGGGCCGCTGATGGACAGTTCCAGTACCCCAACAGCGTCGCGATCGACGCGCGCGGTCGCGTGTACGTGGCGGACACGTTCAACGACCGCGTGCAGGTCTGGAGCTACTGAGACTCCTGGCAACACGGAAAGGGAGGTGACATTCGGCCCACTGCTCGCCGCCGATCGTGGCGGCCCATTTATCGAAAGATTCGCAGAGTCAGAAAGGAGGTGAGGACAGTGAGGCGATGGACACTCCTGCTTGCAGGAGCCGCGCTCTGGCTGTTCCTTGCCGCGATTCCTGCCTTGGCGGATGGTGGACCCCACAAGTTCGCGGCGAACAACGGAACGTCGACCCTCACGGCCGACGGCTGCGCCGGATGTCACCGGGCCCACACCGCACAGGGTCCCCTGCTGCTCGCCGCCTCCGACGAGGAGGCGCTCTGCCTGACATGCCACGGCACGGCAGGCACGGGCGCCACGGTCAACGTCGAGGACGGCGTCCAGTACAGCGTCGCCAACAACGGCACGTACGGCGGCGACAGCGGACCGATCGCCGGCGCCCTCCGGGGCGGCGGCTTTGTCAACGCGCGGATCAGCAGCAGCACCAACATCACGCGGCTGCCTGCCCCGCGCGACAAAGAGCGCGGCATCCCCGGCACCCAACTCGCGACGACCTTCTCCAGCGAGGTGAAGGTTCTCGGGACCGGCTCCGGCGTGACGTCCGCGCACCTATTGGTGGGTGCTGCGGGCATCACGGAGACGGGCGTCGCGTGGGGCAACGGGACCGCCAACAGCGGCGTCGGCCAAAAGGTGACGCTCGGCTGCGCTTCGTGCCACAACCCGCACGGGAATGGCGCGTATCGCATCCTCGTCCCGATCCCCAGCCCGCCTGAAGCCACCGCCGGCACTTTTGTTGATGCCGGGCAGGCGATCTACGTCAACGAGGTCCGCCCCGACCCGACGACCGGGACCGCGGCCCAGAAGACCCGGAACTACACGGTCCAGTGGGGCGCCACCCTCGAAGACGTGATCGGGGCCACGGCCTACAACGGCGTTACCCCAAGCGACACGCTGGGCGACTACTGGCGTATCAATCAGCCGTACAACGTCGTGCCGCAGTGGACCGGCGTAGTGGCTGACGCCATCACGAACCCCGCGGACCTGTACTCCGGCGACATGCCGGAGTTCATTCCGCCGGTTGGGGCCATCACGACTTCGAACCCCCGCACCGCCGCGCAGTTGGGCCTCACTGGGGCCGCTTCAGTGGCGGCGGGTCAGTCCGCCCGCTGGCGGCAGCAGATGACTGCCTGGTGCAGCACCTGCCACACCAGGTACAACACCCAGCAGGCGGCAGCCGGCAGCCTGAGCACCACCTCCCCGTTCCCTGACACTCGGGTCACGACGACCAACCCGGCCGACAACACGTCGGAGTACCTCCCAGGTGGCTTCGGCAACGGCCGCCCGTACGTGTCGCCAGCCGGCTCGTTCGACACGGACAGCGGCGACGCCATCTACAAGTACCGCCACGGGACTCAGAACCGCCAGTGCACCATCTGCCACGTGGCGCACGGGTCCAACGCGAAGATGCCCGAGCAGTACTCGGGCGCCTACCCGTATCCCGATGCGACGGGTGGTACCGCTGCAATCACAAGCGGATCGAGCCGCCTCCTCAAGGTCGACAACCGCGGGACGTGCCAGCAGTGCCACGACCCGACGGGGACGATCACGTGGAACAGCGCTCCAATCATCCACTAGTTGAGACTACGGTGGCCGCCGTCCGCGGCGGCCACCGGCTCACCCCAACCGATGTAGCGAGCGTCATACGAAGCGGATGAACGGCTCCTTCGCGGCTCGCCTCCGGACCACCGGGTCCCGGAGGTTCGCCGCTGTTGCGCTCGTCGCTGCGCCCGTCCTGACGGGCGCCTGGCTGTTTGCAGCCGCGCTCCCGGCGCTGGCGGATGGCGGCCCCCACATCAAGGACGCGAACTCGGGCGTCAGCACGCTGACGGCCGACTCGTGTGCCGGATGTCACCGGGCCCACACCGCGCAGGGCGAGATGCTCCTCGCCGCCCCCAACGAAGAGGCCCTCTGCCTGACGTGCCACGGCGCGGCGGGCACGGGCGCCACCACGGATGTCATGACCGGCATCCAGTACGTCCCCGGCACGAGCGGCACCGTCCGCGGGGCCGCCCCGCTGGGCGCCCTCCGCAGCGGAGGCTTCGACCAGGCCCGGATCGCCAGCGGCACGCCCGCCAGGGTGTTCCAGTCGGGGACGGCCCTCAACGTGTGGGCCAAGGTTTCCGTCAATCCAGCAGCGGCGGACGTGACATCCGCCCACCTGAACCTGGCAGACATCAACGGACTGACCGCCCCGGCCGTGGCCTGGGGCAACGACGGGCAGAACACCGGGCCGGGTCCCGCCGTCTCGATGAGCTGTGCGTCGTGCCACAACCCGCACGGGAACGGCCAGTACCGCATCCTCAACCCGATCCCCAAGCCGACCGAAGCGACGGCCGGGACCTTCGTCGCGGTGGGGGCATCCGGCGTGTCTGTCACGGACGCGGCCAACCCGACCAACGCCACCCGCAACTACACCGTGATACAGGTCAAGGGAACGCAGAACTCCCCTGGGACCTTCTGGCTTTACGCGAGCCAGGTCACGACCGGCCCTACGACCGGCGACTACTGGCACGTCAGCGTGCCGTGGAATCCCGGTGGGGCGGCTGCCATTTCGGATGCCCCAAACGGGAATCCGAGCGGCCCCACACCGTTCAACACGCAGATTGAAACCTGGTGCTCGGCGTGCCACACGCGGTACCACGCCGAGCCCTTCAGTCAGAGCGAGAACTCCGGTGACAACCTCTTTGCGTACCGGCACCAGACCGCAGGCCGGACGGCCTGCACGACGTGTCACGTCGCGCACGGCTCGAATGCCCGCATGGAAGGCACCTACTCCCTGTCGCAGCCGTTCCCGAACGGGGCGGCTCCGAGCTACACGATCGGCAGCGCGACCACCGGCGACAGCCGGCTGCTGAAGGTCGACAACCGCGGCACCTGCCAGCTATGCCACGACCCGACGGACACGGTCGGGCGAGGCACCTACACGGGGCCTGACCCGACACCAGGCGTCCCCTGATCCGCACCACATAGAGAGTCCCGGTGGTCGCGACACGCGGCCACCGGGGCCCAGAGGCTGACAATCGACGATGAACCAGAACACGCGTCCCCACCGTCACCGCGCCGGCCCCCTCTTCGGGGCCCTGCTTCTCGTGGTCACGGGCGCCCTGGCCTTCACGCCGGTCGTCCCCCGCGTCGGGGCCATCGATCCGACGCCCGATCCGGCGCCCGCGCCGGCCCACCTGACGCTCACCAAGTCGGTCGACAACACCCGCGGGGGGACGGCCGCCGCGACCGACTGGACCCTGAGCGCGACCGGGCCGACGACGATCTCGGGGCCCACCGGTGACTCCGGCATCACGAACGCCGCGGTCGACGCCGGGACGTACACCCTCGCCGAGTCGGGCGGCCCGACTGGCTACAGCGCGGAAGCCTGGATTTGCACGGGGGGGACGCTCACGGGAAGCAGCCTCGTCCTCACCGCCGGCGAGACCGCGAGCTGCTCGATCACGAACACGTTCGTCCCGCCCGATCCGACGCCGACCCCGGCTCCGGATCCGACGCCCACGCCGACGCCCGATCCGACGCCGACCCCGACGCCTGAGGCCGTGCGGGGGTACCTGAGCATGTCGGCCGACGCCCCCACGGAGGGGCGCCGCCGCGTGGACCCGGGAAGCGTCGTCACCGTGCACCTTGCCGCCCGCGTCCTCGACGATGCGAAGGACGTGCGCGTGGTCGCCGTCATCCCCGACGGCTGGAGCGTCGCGGGAGCGGCCGGCGGGACCGTCGATCGCAACACCGGGACCGTCACGTGGGGCGAGGGCGACCTCGAGGCAGGCGCGCGCGTCACCGAGATCGTCCGCCTCCGCGCGCCCGGTCGGTCACCCCAGGGCCGGCCCGCCTTCGACACGGTGCTGGAGGCCCAGCTCGAGCACGCCGACATCGTCATCGACTCCGCGACGGTCCGCCTGCGCGTGGCCCCGGAGATCATCGTGGAGCACGTGACCTTCGCCCGGGTCGACGATCCCAGGCAGACCCCGTCGTACCTGGAGTTGGATGCGGCGCTCGACGAGATCGGCCAGTACGACACGTTCCGGATCCGCTTCCAGGTCCGCAACGCGGACCTCGTGGCCAGCCGACTCACGCCGGGTCTCCAGTACCGCCTCGCGGGGGCTTGGGGCTTCGCCGACGTGCCCCCGGAGGACGTGGATCCGGACGGCCCCTTCTACCTGTACACGGAGTGGCGGCCGGTGGCCGGCGGGCGCGGGACGCTCCCCGGCCCTTCGACGGAGACGATCGCCGCCACGGATCTCCGCGAGCACGACAGGGACGACGACACGCAGGAGCCGGCCCCGGGTAAGCGGCTGATGGGCGCCGACGATGTGCCCGTCGTCTCGCTCGAGGGCGACTCCTACACCGAGGTCGAGTTCACGGTCCATGCGACCATCGACCTCCCGTTCGAGCAGGTCTTCGACTTCCGGCTGGTCGACGGCGGCCGGCCGATCTCCGGCGCGGCCGTCGCGGTCGTCCGAAGCGGCCCCCAGCCGCCCGCGAACCTCTCTCCCGGCCAGCGGAACGGGATCTACGTCGGCCCGCCGGTCGACGCCAAGCCGGCGGCCGTAAGCGAGGTCGACTTCCCGCTGGTGACGCCCAACTTCGTCGCCGCGGTCTGGCCGGAGTCGAACGCGACCCCGCGCTATCGGCTGGCGATCGCCGTCCCGACGGGACCGTTGGCGCAGTACCCGCTGAACGGAACGTTCACGTCGGCACACACTCCGGACGTCTCCCTCGTGTCGGACACGTGCGCGATCTGTCATCGGGCGCACGTCGCCCAGGGCACGAACCTGCTCGCCAAGGCCGCGCCGCAGGCGACAATGTGCTTCACCTGCCACAACAGCACCGGCACCGGGTCAGACCTCAAGACGCAGACGCAGTACACGGATGCCGCCGTTCCGGCAAACAACGCGGCGTCGCGCAGCTACTACCGCCACGACGCCGTCACCGCTCCGGTGGCTCCGTTCGGGCATTCGCTGGCGCAGAACAACGAGTTCGGCGGCGTCTCGAACCGACACAGCGAGTGCGCGGACTGCCACAACTCCCACAACGCCACGGCTGCCGTCTCGACACAGACCACCACGGGGTGGACCGTGGCCGGTCAGAACGTCGCCGTTTCCGGGGTCTCCGTCGCCAACGGGGCGGCCGGCACCGCGCCGACCTACACGTTCCTCGACGGGTCGGTCGGCTCCCCGCCGACGCGCGAGTACCAGATCTGCTTCAAGTGCCATTCCGGGTTCACGGTCCAGCCGTCGAACACGGGGCAGCCGCCGTCCCGCATGGCGCTGGACAAGGGCATCGAGCTGAACCCGAACAATGCGTCCTTCCACCCCGTCGAGGCTGCCGGGACGAACCCGAACACGACGATCATGAACAGCAACCTGAGCGGGACGTCGCCACACAAGCAGTGGAACTTCACGACGACCAGCACGATCCGCTGCGTCAATTGCCACGGCGACCCGCGCAAATACAACGCGACCCTTCCGATTGCCGGCGGTCTGGCCACCGCGGCCGGCGACGACCTAGCCCCGCACACGAGCCAATACCGCGGGATCCTGATCCAGAACTACCGAGACGGGCGCTACGTCGCCGGTTCAACGCTCCCGGGCAACCAGGGGCTGAAGCCCAATGGCGAGGCCTATGTCGCCGCCGACTTCGCGCTGTGCCTGGTGTGCCACGCAGAGGAGCCGTTCACGAACACCAACTCGACGCTGACGAACTTCAGGAGGCACTTCCTGCACGTATCGGACATGCCGACGGAGGGCAGCGGTGGCCTCGACATCGACGTGGCGGGCGCCGGTACAGGCAACGCGATCTGCTCGGAGTGCCACTTCCGCGTCCACTCCACGGCACTCCGGACCGGAACGCAGAACGCTTACGCGAGGCTCGTGAACTTTGCGCCGAACGTGGGGGGATCGATCTCGTTCACGCCGAAGGGGGCCGGCAATGGCAGCTGCACCCTTATCTGCCACGGGAAGGACCACAACGGCAAGGACTACTGAGCTTGGCTGGGGGCACACCCCCCGGCCACGACGAGAAGTGCCGGCAACGGCCAGCCCACAGCCCACCAACGACAACCCCAGCGGCGGCCGCGCCGAGGCTCCGCACCGCGGCGTCGTTTTCGGCAGAAGTCGCCCGGGTGACCAATGAGTAGGCGAAACGCGGGGCTGACCGGGCGCAGTTGAGCGTGGTCGGCCGAGTGGTTTCGGCATCCGTCGGCCTGGACCGGCAGGTGCCGATCCCGCCGTGTCGGACAGCGGCCCAGTGGCTCCAGGGACGACTTCTGCCGATCCGCGACGCAGTGTGAGCGCGGGCGAGCACGCCTGGCGCCGCGCCGTCCCGCTGGTGACACGGCCGTCGCGCGGGCGCGGGCGGACGGGCGCCCGCGTGACCCGGGCCGCCGGCGGCCCCCCTCTACCCATCGGTACATCGCCGCCGCCCCCTCCCTATCTCCCGAACCCATGCGCGGTCGCGCATTTGTGCCGCCCGGCGGATGGGATCGCGGGGCCGCGAACCCGACACTTCGTCGCAGGTGTGATGGACCGGGCACGAACCCGGTGCGCAACGAGGGCAACCGGATATGGAAGCAGCACGAGCGCGCGCCCGGTGGGCGCGCCCGGCGGGAGCGGCGCGATGAGCGCGCAGACCGCCGCAGGCAAGGCGACGAGCCCCGAGAAGATGGAGCGCGAGCTCCTGGGGCGCCTCGGCCTGGACCCGTCCGCCACCCCCGAGGACGTGAGCTCCGCCCACAAGACGGTCTCCGCGTACCTCGCCGCGGCGCCCCGCGACCTCCGCTCCTGGGCCCGGGCCCAGGCCGCGGGAGCCGACGAGGCGTACGCACTTCTTACGGACCCGGCCGCGCTCGCTCGTGCCGTCGCCCTCGTCGGCGCAGGCGCACGGTCGGCCGTCCTTCCCGGTGGGCCGGCGACACCTCCGGCCCACCGGGATTCCCTTGGGCCGGCTGCCGTCGCGGTGCCCCCCGCCGCGACGGCTGCTCCGGCCCCTGCCAAGCCTCGCCTCGACGAGAATGGACGCCGGATCGTCAGCGACGACGAGATCGACGCGCTCCTCGCCCAGGTGGATCCAACCGCCCGCCGCGAGGTCGTGGGAACCGCCGCCGAGCGGGCGGCCTCCGCCGCCGCGTCCGGCGCTCCCCGGACCAGTGCCCTCGGCGGCCTCTTCGCCTCGAAGGGCTTCCGCAACCTGGCCCTGGTCGGCGCGACCGTCGCCGCCATCGCGATCGTCGCCGTCGTCGGCTACGGCTTCGGGGGTGCCTCCGGCGCCCAGGGCATCGGCAACAGCCCGGGCCCGGCCGCCAGCGCGGCGCCCAGCGCCCCGGTGCTGGACCAGGCGAAGGTCGCCGATCTGATGGGCAAGATCCAGGCCAACCCGAAGGACGCCGACTCCCTGATGTCGCTCGGCGACGAGTACTACAAGGTCGGCGACTTCACGACCGCGGCCAGCTGGTTCACCAAGGTCACGAAGCTGGAGCCGACGAACGTGCGCGGCTTCCTGGCCCTGGGCGCCACCGCCTTCAACGAGGGCGACATGGACGCCGCCGAGGTGGCCTGGCGGAAGGCGCTCGACATCGACGAGAAGAACGTCGAGGCGCACTACGACCTCGGCTTCCTGTACTTCAACCGCCAGCCGCCCGACATGGCGGCCGTTCAGCTCCACTGGAACCGCGTGGTGGAGCTCGATCCCGAGAGCCAGATCGCGCAGACGGTGAAGGCCCACCTCGGCGCCATCGCCAGCATGGTCCCGGCCTCGCCCGCCCCCAGCGGCTCGCCCGCCCCCAGCGGCTCGCCCGCCGCGTCGCCGGCCGGCAGCCCCACTCCTTCCGCCTCCGCGGCCACAACCCCGGCCCCCAGCACGGCGCCGTCCGGGAGCCCGCAGCCATGACCGTGGGGGCCGGGATCGGCCTCTTCGTCGCCTTCCTCGCCGGCGTCGTCTCGTTCGCCTCGCCGTGCTGCCTGCCGCTCGTGCCCGCCTACATCGGGTACATGGTGGGCGCCACCGGCGAGGCCGACCGCCGCCGGAGCTTCTTCCATGGCCTGGCCTTCGTCGCCGGCTTCACCCTCGTCTTCGTGGCCTTCTGGGCCTCCATCGGGGCGATCGGCTACGCCCTCGCCGACAACGCGAAGTACCTCCGGATGTTCGGCGGGGCGATCCTCATCGTCTTCGGCCTCCAGGTCGCCGGCGTCATCAACCTGCGCGCCCTCTGGCGCGACACGCGCCCGATGCCGGCCTTCGGCGGCGCGGCCTTCAGCGGCGCGGCGATGGGCAGCGCAGCGCCCGGCGGCGCCATGACGGGCGGCGGCACGATGACGCTCGGCGGCGGCCGCGGCGCGGGCGCGACGATGGGCGCCCCCGGCTACGGTCGCTCGCTCCTCTTCGGCGTCGTCTTCGCCGCCGGCTGGAGCCCCTGCATCGGCCCGATCCTGGGCGGGATCATCGGCCTGGCCTCATCGACCGCCAGCGTGGCCCAGGGCACCGTCCTCCTCCTTGCCTACGCGGCCGGCCTCGCCGTGCCGTTCCTTGCCGTCGCGATGGGCGCGACGTGGGTCGCCCACCGGCTCGGCTGGGTCGGGCGCCACCACCGCGCCGTCTCGCTCGTGAGCGGGGCAATGCTCGTCGTGCTCGGCGTCCTCATGGTCACCAACCTGCTCGCGCGTCTCGCGGCGTTCACAGCGCCGCTCGGCGGCTGACGGAGGCGCACGAATGGCCCAGAACGCAACCACGCAGGAACTCGCGGGCGGCACGCTGCCGGCCCCCGGAGCCGCCGAGCGCATGAGTGGCGTGGACTCCGCGCTGGACAGGCTCTGGCACCTCCTCACCTCGATGAAGCTGGCCCTCGTCCTGATGCTCGCCTTCGCGGTGCTGACGCTGGTAGGGACGCTGGTCATCCAGGCGCCTCCCGGCGTGCTGGACGACCCGCAGGCGAAGGCCGGCTGGCTGGCCGAGATCCGCCCCCGCTTCGGCGGCTGGACGGACATCATGAACAGCCTGCAGGTCTTCACGATCTTCAGCTCGGTCTGGCTGCGGGCCATCGGCGCCCTGCTCGCCGCTTCCCTGGTGGCCTGCACCGTGCACCGCATCCCGGGCACCTGGCGGACGATGCGCCAGCCGCACGTGAACGTGGGGCCCGCCTTCTTCGAGCACGCGCCCCAGCACGAGGCGATGACCTTCCAGCGGAAGCTGGACGAGGTCCTTGCCGAGGCCGGGCAGGTCTTCAAGCGCCACCACTACCGGACGACCACGCAGGACGACGGCACCGTCCACCTCTACGCCGTCCGGAACAACTGGGCGCCCTGGGGGGGCCTGATCGCCCACGTCAGCATCGTGGTGATCCTGGCGGGCGCCATGGTCGGCTCCGTGGTCGGCTTCCGCGACTCGCAGTTCATGCTGGCCGAGGGCGCCACGTCGGCGATCCCGACCGTGGACGGGGCCACGATCACCCTCAACTCGTTCAAGGACACCTACAACACGACCACGGGCGCCCCGCTCGACTACGTGAGCGACGTGACCGTGACCCAGGACGGCCAGGTGGTCGTCCAGCAGCAGGTCCGGGTCAACGAGCCGCTCCGCTACAAGAGCATCTCGTTCTTCCAGGCCTTCTACGGACCGGCCGTCGTCGTCACCGTGAAGGACGCCGCCGGCACGACGATCTTCTCGGAGGGCGTCCCGCTGGCCTGGACCGCCAACAACGGCGGGAACAAGGTGGGCTCGTTCACCATCCCGGACCAGAACCTGACGGCCTGGATCGTCGCGACCACGGGGCCGAACGACCCGAGCGTCAAGCCGGGCCAGGTCGCCGTGGAGCTCTACAAGTCCGACACCGGCGACGCGGTGACCCAGCAGTCGATCGACCAGGGCGTCGCGACGACGATCGAGGGCTTGAGCTACACCTTCGACCGCGAGTCGAAGTTCACCGGCCTGAGCGTGGCCAACGACCCCGGGACGCCCCTCGTCTGGCTGGGCTGCATCCTCCTCGTCGTCGGCTTCGTCATCCGCCTGTACGTCCCCTACCGGCGCGTCTGGGGCCGCCTCGTGGCGCGGCCGGGGGGCGGGACGTCCCTCTCGATCGCCGCGGTCGGCCGCCGCGACACCGGCTTCGACACCGAGTTCACCACCATCGTCACGGAGATCCGCCAGGCCATGACGGCCCCGGCGCGGAGCTAGGGAGCGCAGAACCATGAGTCATGAAGCTCTGGCAAAGATGGCCTCGTACGCCTTCGTGGCGGGTGGGCTGAGCACGATCCTGGCGTTGATCGGCTACGTCTTCTACGCCCTCTCGGGCGTGCGCTCCGCGCGGCTCGCCGCCGCGGGCATCTCGATGACCACCGGCCGGGTCGGCTTCGTCTCCGGGCCCCGGACCGCGTCGCTCGGGCGCTACGCCTCCCTTCTCGCCTGGCTCGGCTTCGCCCTGCTCGGCGCGAGCATGGTCTTCCGGGCGTTCGCCACCGGCCACGGCCCCTTCTCCAACATGTACGAGTTCTCGATCGCCTTCTCGTTCGGGATCCTCGGCGCCTACCTCTGGTTCGAGCGCAAGTACCACCAGCGCGTCCTCGGCCTCCTGGCCGTCCCCGTCGCGCTCGCCCTCCTCGGCTACGCGTGGACGATCCCGGCCGACATCGAGCCGCTCGTCCCCGCCCTCCAGAACAACCTCCTCCTCACGGTCCACGTGGCCACCGCGATCGTCGCCTACGGGTCCTTCACGGTCGCCTTCGCGGCCGCCCTGCTCTACCTCATGCAGCCCGAGACCGGCCGCTGGGGACTTCCCAAGCCGCAGATCCTCGACGAGATCGGATACCGGGCCATCGTCGTCGGCTTCCCGTTCCTCACCCTCACCATCGTCCTCGGCGCCCTCTGGGCCGACGTGGCCTGGGGCCGCTACTGGGGCTGGGACCCCAAGGAGACCGCGTCGCTCGTGACGTGGTTCATCTACGGCGCCTACCTCCACGCCCGCGTCGTCCGCGGCTGGCGCGGCAACAAGGCGGCGATCCTCCTGCTCGTCGGCTTCGGCGCCACGCTCATGACCTACTTCGGCAACCTCTTCTTCGGCGGGCTCCACAGCTACTCCGGCCTGGGCTGAGCCCGGACGGACCACGGGAGAGACAGTCATGGATGCAGCGCAGATTCCGGACGCCGCGGCAGTGCCCGCGGCGTCGCGGGCTCGCCCCGGTGGGAGCCGGCTCCGGACTGTCGTCGTCCTCGCCGTGGTCGCGGTCCTCGTGGTCGCCGCGGCCTGGTTCGTGGACCAGCCCGCGAGCGGCGCGAACGTCCGGCCCGGCGAGGCGCCGGCCGGCGAGCCGCCCCGCGTGGGCGACCTCCCCCCCGACTTCTCGGGGACGGCCATCGACGGCTCGGCGGTCTCCATGGCCGCCCTGAAAGGTCAGCCGACCTGGCTGACCTTCGGCGCCAGCTGGTGCCCCGACTGCCGGGCCGAGGCGACCGACCTCCAGGCCGCGTACGCGAAGTACCAGCCGCAGGGGCTGGCCGTCCTGGGCGTCTTCATCGACGAGGACCAGGAGGCTGTCACCGACTACGCCGGGCGGGTGGGCTTCACCTTCCCGCTCGTGGCCGACCCCCAGGGGAAGATCGCCGACCTCTACCGGACCTACGGCATCCCGATCCACTTCTTCGTCGGGCGCGACGGGACGATCCAGGACGTGCGCATCGGCCGGTTGACGCCGTCCGACATGGAGCAGCTCGTTCAGCAGATCGTCAACGGCTGACGGAGTCACCCCGATGAGCGAGCCCGGAACGCCTGCCCCCGCCGACGAACCGGTCGACGCCACCCGCGGGAGCGCGCGCCCGGACGTCTCGACGGAGCTCGACGCGGGCATCCCGGTCGACGTCGTCGACCTCGGCGAGGACGGCGCTGCGGCCGGCGCGGACGAGACCGCGGCCCCGGCGCGGCGGCACGGCCTGCGCGGCCGGTCGTTCCACATCCGGCTCCCGCGCACCCGGCGCGGGATCTTCGCGCTCCTGCTGGTCATCGGCGCCTTCGCCTTCGCCGGCGTCTGGACCAGCGTCTCGCTCATCCACTGGACGGAGACGGCCGACTTCTGCGGGCGCTGCCACCAGATGGGCCCTGAGCTGGCCGCCTACGACGCGGGGCCGCACGCTGACGTCACCTGCGGCGAATGCCACGTTGAGCCGGGCGTCGACGGCTGGATCAAGGCCAAGCTCAACGGGACGCGCCAGCTGATCCAGGTGATCACCGGCCTCTACCCCAAGCCCGTCCCGCCGCCCGACCACAGCGCCCTGCCGTCGGTCCAGGGCACCTGCCTGAGGTGCCACTCGCTCGACCGCCTGGCCACGGCGAACCTGGTGACGCGGACCTCCTTCACCGAGGACGAGACCAACACCCGCCAGTTCGTGGGCCTGATGATCCGGCCCGGCTCGGGCGACGTCTTCGACGTGAACCGCAGCGTGCACTGGCACGTGCTCCGCCACGTCGAGTTCCGCACGCCCACCGAGAACGCCGAGAAGGTCGACTACGTCGCGGTGACCGAGGACGACGGGACCGTCCGGGAGTTCATCGCCCAGGACCAGATCGAGGTGGCCGAGGACGCCCAGCCCGACATCGACCGCATCAAGGCGGCCGAGAAGGAACGGACGATGGACTGCATCTCGTGCCACAACCGGGTGGGCCACGCGATCCCCAACCCGCGCCGCGGGCTGGATGCCGACCTCGCCGCCGGCCGCATTGACCCGTCGCTACCCTGGATCAAGCGCGAGGGGTCGCGGATCCTCTGGTCCAGCTACCCGGACGAGACGGCCGCCGACGCCGAGGTGGACAAGCTCCGCAGCTTCTACGAGCTCCGCTACCCCGACGTGGCCGCCGGAAAGAGCGGCGAGATCGACGCGGCCGTCGCCCAGATCAAGGTCCTCTACCGGCTGACCGCCACGCCGGACATGAAGGTGACGGCCGCCACCTACCCCGACTTCCTGGGCCACCTCGACTTCCCCGGCTGCTTCCGCTGCCACGACGGCGGGCATCACCTGGTGAAGGACGGCGTCGTCCAGAAGGAGGTCATCCCGGCGACGTGCGACGCGTGCCACACGTTCCCCCAGATCGGGACGGCCGTCGCGAGCCTGCCGCTCGGCGAGCCGCCCGCGACGCACGACGACCCGGTCTACGTCTTCAACCACAGGAACGTGGCCACGTCGGTGGATCCGGGCCCCCAGAGCTGCGGCGAATGCCACGCCCGGGACTACTGCCTCAACTGCCACAAGACGGGCGCCGTGAACGTGAAGCACGATGAGATGCTGACCAACCACGCCCAGGCGATCCGCGAGGCGGGCAACCAGTCCTGCGCCTACTGCCACCAGCCGGTCTACTGCGCCCGCTGCCACGCGGAGAAGGTGCTGCCGGTCACGGCGCCCTTCATCGGCGGCCAGGGCAGCGCGCCGGAGGGGGTCCGCTGGCCATTGATCGCAATCCGGCCGTCCGGTGGGGCGGCGACCGGTGAGTAACCTGATGCCCGCCCGTCTCGCCCTCGTCGTCGCCCTTGTCGCCACGCTCCTCCTCCCCGGGGCGGCCATCGCCGCGGACCCGGCGGCCGACCCCTCCCCTTCCCCCGGGCCGCTCCCCGCGCCCCCCGCCCTCACCCTCACCGGCGGCGGAATCGTCGCCGGATCTGGGGCGGCCTGGTTCATCCCGACCGCGACCGACGGGCAGGCCAGCCTCGGGGTCGACGCCGGCGATGCCGGCCGGACGGTCGGCTTCCAGGTTGACCCCGTCCCCGCCGGCTGGCACCTCGCCTCGGGCGTCATCAACGGGCGGACGGTCGGCTTCAGCTTCAGCTGGGACGCCGGCGCCCCGGACGCGGTGGTCGCCATCGCCGCCCTCGACGCCGACGGGCAGGCCTCCGCGCGCGCCTACCTCCAGCTCGTCTCGGTCGCGGCTCCGCCACTCGTTGGGGACGCCGCCCTCGACGCCCCGGCGATCCCCGTCGGCTTCACCCCCGACCTCACCTGGCGCGAGAGCGACGGCCGGGGCCAGGGGATCGCCCGGCGGGTCGTCTCCGGCGAACACGCCGCCCCGACGCTCGCCGGCTGCCCGACCGAGGGCTGGGCGCCCGACGCGGACACCGTCGCGCTCGATGCGCTCGCGCTCCTCACCGACGACCCCGACGCCCCGCCCGCCGCGCGGGAGGTCCCCGACCCGGCGGTCACCGCCCGGCTCCCGCTCCCCGGCCTGCCCGCGGGCTGCCACCGCTTCCGGATCCAGGTGATCGATGCGCTCGGGCAGACCGCGGACGCGGTCTCGCCGGTGCTCCTCGTCGGGCCGTCGCCGGCCCCGCCGTCGCCGCCGTCGCCGCCGTCACCGGCCTGGAGCGGCAAGCTCGACCTCTTCCGCTCCGCGGCCCACGTCACCCAGGCGACGTCGACCTGGTGCATCGCCGCGGCCGCCCTCATGATGACGAACCTCGCCCTCGGGCGGGCCGATCGTTCGGCGGCGATCCAGGCGGCCTTCATCGCCTGGGCCCAGAAGTACGACGGGCTCTCCGGGACCGTCGGCACGAACGCGTTCGGCTGGACGGCGATCCTCGACCGCTGGAGTGGCGCGGACTACGAGGCCCTCTATTTCGGGAGCTTCGAGGCCGCCCTGCGGACCGCGGCCGTGCGGATCGCCCGGACCGGCAAGCCGGTCGGGATCATCGTCGACGGCGGCAAGCACGCCTGGGTCCTCCACGGCTTCGTCGCCCCCGCCAACCCGGCGAGGCGGCCGACGACCGTCCGCGCCGTCTTCGTCTCCGGGCCGCTCTACTCGCGCCGCAGCCGCGGATACGACCCTCGACCCGACACTCGCCTCTCGCTGAGCGACCTCCGGCGCTTCTGGCGCCCGCTCGGCGCCGGCTACGACAACGCGGGGCGGTGGGTCCTCATCGCCCCGGTCCCGCAGGACGCGCCGGGCACCGACACGGCGCTACCACGGGGCTGAGCGCCGGACAGGGCTGAGCGCCGGACAGGGCTGAGCGCCGGACAGGGCTGAGCGCCGGTCAGCCCGCGGTCGGCGGCTCCGGCGGCTCCGGTTCCTCAGTCCGGCCCGCGGCGCGGCCGACGCCCGCCCAGGGATCGACCTCGCGAAACGGCGCGAAGACCTGGGCCCGGGCGCGGTTCACGCCGACGAAGGCGACCGTCTGCCGCGTCTCCCCGAAGCGGTCAGACCAGAACGTGGCGTCGGTAACCGGGATGAAGGTCCCGTGGAGCTCGGCGAGGCTCTCGCGCAGGCTGCGCTCGGGCAGGAGGTGGACCTGGCCGACGATCCGGAAGGGGGGAACCGAGACCAGCGCTCGCTCGCTGACCTTCGGCGTCCGCAGCTCGCGGATCGGCTCGACGGTCGTCAGCGAGACGGCGAAGAGGACCGACGCGAGGTTCACCTGGGCAAACTCGGCGCGGAGCGGCAGGTCCGTCGACCCGTACTCCTCCAGGGTCACGTCCTCGAGGACGAGGTGGGGCTCGACCGCCTGGTTCAGGATGTCGGTGACCCGGTGCTGGAGGGTCAGGATCGTCCCCCGCACGACCAGCAGCTCCGTGTAGAGGGTCAGCGGAACCGCGCGCTGGTTCCCCAGCGGGTCGAAGAACGTGCTCATTGCGGCAGTCTAGGCGCTCCGACCTTGCAGGCCAACGAACGAGGGTGGATCGCGGCGCGGTGGCGCACCGTAGGCACGGCCGCGGGCGCCGCCGCCCCTATGCCGGGTCGGGCCGCCGATCCCGCGCCGCCGCCTGCGTGACGAGGTGCTCGGCGCCGTGCTGCAGCCCGCTCCAGAGTCGCGCCACCGTGGCCAGCGTGTCGATCTCCGCCGCCGCCTTGTCGTCGCGGACCCGCGCGATCCGGGGGAACCGGAGCGCGAAGCCGGACGCGTGGCGGGTCGAGCGCATGATCACGTCGAACGCGACCTCCACGACGATCGCCGGCTCCACCAGCCGGTAGCGCCCGTGCCGCGAGATCGTGTGGGCCTCGAACCAGCGCGTGAGGTCGCCGATCTCGGCGTCGGTCAGCCCCGAGTAGGCCTTGCCGATCGTGACCAGCCCGCCGCCCGCCTCGTCGCGCACCGCGAACGTGTAGTCGGAGAGGACCCCGTGGCGCTTGCCGTGGCCCACCTCGACGCCGACGACGACGCAGTCGAGCGTCGCGAGCGCCTTCTTCATCTTCAGCCACCCGTAGCCGCGCCGGCCCGGCGAGTAGACGCTGGTGGGGTCCTTGACCATCAGCCCCTCGTTCCGGCGCGCGCGGGCCTCGGCGAAGATGCGCTCCAGGTCGTCGGCGGATCCGGCCGTCGCGAGGCGGCTGAGCGCGAAGCGGCCGGGCTCGGCCCCGGCCAGGTCGAGCGCCTCGAGGAGCGCCCGCCGCTCCCGCAACGGCAGGTCCAGGAGCGGGGCGACCTCGCCGCCGCGGGAACCGGCCGCGAGCAGGTCGAAGGCCACGAAGGCGACAGGGACCTCCTCGAGGACCGCCGGCGTTGGCGCCTTCCGCCCGAGCCGCTTCTGCAGGGCGAGGAAGGGCAGGACGCCCCCGTCCCGGAAGGCGAGCAGCTCGCCGTCCACGATCCCGTCCCACGGCAGCCCGCGGGCGGCCGCCGCCACCTCCGGGAACTGCCCGGTCACGTCGTGGAGGTCCCGCGAGAAGAGGTGAACCTCGTCCACGCGGCGGTGCAGCTGGACGCGGATCCCGTCGTACTTGTCCTCGGTCCAGACCTCGGGGCCCAGCCGGGAGACGATCTCGGCCGCGTCCTCGGCCGGGGAGGCCAGCATGAAGCGGAGCGGGTGGAAGAGGCGGAGGTGGGCGTCCGCGAGCCGGTCGTCGAGCGCGAGCAGCGCGGCCTCGCCCAGGTCGCCGGTCAGCATGACCGCGCGGGCGACCACGGCCGCCGGGCGCCCGAAGGCGCGGGAGATCGCAGCCTCCACCAGCCCCTCGCGAAGGCCGATCCGTAGATCCCCGCCCAGGATCTTCACTACGTACGTGGCCGTCAGCGGGTCGCAGCGCCGCAGGAGCGTCTCGAAGACCGCTGCCTTCGCGGCCGGTCCGCGGGCTGCCCCGATCGCGGCGAAGGCGGTCGCGACCTCCGGGACGGACGGCGCCTGGTCGGGCGCTGCATCGGCGCCCGCGACGTCCCGGGCGGCGGGGGCGGCGGGCCCGGCGTCCCCGGCGGCGGCCCGCGCCGCCAGCACGTCGCCGACCGCCCGGCCCAGGTCGGAGTAGCGGTCGTAGGCCGCGCCGAGCTCCGCCCGCGAGACGCCCGCGACGCGCATGACAGTCTCGGCGAGCGTCGCCCAACCGAGGCCCAGCGCCCGCGCGTCGGCTTCGGGAAACGCCCGTCCCGAGAAGAAGACAACGGCCGGCGCGAGGGCGCCCCGGTCGAGCGTCGCGAGGTAGTCAGCGAGGAGGTGTGTCTTCTCCGAGGTCCGTGTCGTGGCGGCGATCCGCTCCCCGACCTCGCTCCACCGGCGCATGCGCTGCTCCCCTCTCAAGCGGCCGCCGCGATGGTATACGCTCGCCCCGATGCGGTCCCCGAGCTGGTTTCCCGACACGATCGAGGGGCGGACGATCGTCCTGCGCCCTCACGCCGCGCGCAACGTGGCGGCCTTCATGCGCTGGTATGCCGATCCCGAGGTGGTCCGCCTCACGCGCTACCAGGACCTCCCGATGCGCGCCGACGAGGTGCGCCGGTTCTTCGAGGCGCGTGTCACCGGCACAAGCTCGCTGGCCCTCGCGATCCACCTGCGGGAGACGGACCGCCTCATCGGGACCTGCGCCTTCAGCCAGCTCGACGGGGACAACGGCTCCGCGCTCTTCCACATCACGATCGGCGAGCCCGATTGCTGGGGTCGCGGCTACGGCACGGAGGCGACGACGCTCATGCTGGACCACGCCTTCGGGACGCTCGGGCTCCACCGCGTGGGGCTCTCCGTTTTCGCCTTCAACGAGCGGGCGATCCGCTCGTATCGCAACGTCGGCTTCGTGGTGGAAGGGCGATCGCGTGAGGCGATCTGGCGCGATGGCCGCTTCTCCGACGAGATCCACATGAGCGTCCTCGCGGAGGAGTGGCAGGCGATCCGCGGTCGCATCCTCCACCTGGAGCCGGCGCGGTCGACGGCCGGGGCGGGCACGGGCGCGATCCCGGCGGCGAACCCGCGGGCCGGCGAGGCCACGGGATGACCACCACCGGGCCGGCGGCCGAGGTCGCGCGGGCCGTCTTCCGCGCCCACCTCGAGGCAAAGGGGCACGCGGTCGAGAACGCCCGGGCGGCCGCAGCGGGGCTGGAGGCGGCGCTGGCCGCCGGCGCCCTGGCCCGCACGCCGGCCCTCGACCGGATGCTCGGGGATCTCGCGGTCGCCCTCGACGCCGACCTCGACGCCGGCGAGAAGCTCGGCGCCAAGTCCGCGGAGGCGGCCCGCTTCATTCTCCGCGCGATCTCCCGGGAGCTGGACCAGGCGTGACGGACGGGGTTCGGGGGGACCGGCGGGCGCTCGGGACGCGCCACCGGGGCTCGCCACCGAACGAGCGCACGGGGACAACGGCTACCGAATATCGGCCTGGCCGGTAGCGGCAGCCCGCTGGCGGAGAGTCGGGGCGGCGCGGCGTGGAGTCAGCCCGACGTCACGTCCGCCGCAGAAGCCGGTCGCCGCTCCAGATGTTGCGGGAGGCGAAGGCCGGAGGCGTCGTCTCATGGAGCCAGTCCCTGATCCGCCCCGTGCCCTCGTAGAGGTACCAGGCCTGATCAAGACGAAAGGCGGGCTCCGAGGTCCACCCGGGAGTGGCCAGCCCGTCGCGCTCGCAGAGGGCCTCGACCGCTGCGGCCAGGAGCGCAGCCCATCGGCGCTCGTCCTCGTTGGCGAACGCGGGAGATTGCGCGGCGAGGCCGAGCCTCGAGTCGGGGAGATACGTCCAGTCCTCGAGGAAGTCCCGGAAGGCAATCCAGGGATCCACGCCGGCTGCGATTCTCGCCATCGTGTCGACTGTCGTCTGCGGCAGATAGCCGGTCGTCATTCGAACAGGCTCTCCAGGAGGATCTGAACGTGGCGCGGCAGCTCCCCAGTCGAGTAACCGCGGACGATCTCGTACGCCTGGCGTTCGTCCCCGAGCCCCAACGCCTTCGCGATGACGCGCATGTCACGTTGGTCGACCGGGTCGCCCGCCCACGCCTTCATCGAGAAGAGGTAGTCGAGCCGGACCATCCGGACGCGCAACCCAGGCACGTCGAAGAAGTCGACCGTGGGCGCATCGGGGGCCACGAACACGCGGACATGATCGTTGAGCCAGCCATCCGGCAGGCCATGGGCCATTGCGACCTCACGGGCAGCCTCGCCGATCGCCTCGCCCTCCTTTGCGAACACCGCGTCGATGTCGCGAGAGCCGCCTCGGGCGCGAAGGAACATGACCATGACGGCGCCACCTGCGAGAACGATTTCGCCGTCGAGGCCTCGCGCCGCGAGCCGCGCACCGACCTCGGTCAGGTGCTGGCGCATCTCCTCGCCGGACATCTCGCGACGCGGCTCTCGCATCAGTGATCCTCGGGTGCTCGCGGCTGCTCAGGCTCAGCCGGCTCGGGCGGAGCGGCCGATGGATTGTCCCCCGATTCGCGGGTCGAATCCACCACCATCATCGCGGCGCGCAGGGAGGGGCGCTCGCCGCCGGGGGCT